>Ga0209916_1000440_pt1 | contig 66845 bp, 66 predicted proteins | sample ThiBio_1000_plan_FD_183956 | JGI IMG/M metagenome (GOLD analysis project Ga0209916, IMG submission 183956) | Wastewater bioreactor microbial communities from Cape Town, South Africa - Thiocy_solids_2 (SPAdes) | ecosystem: Engineered > Bioreactor > Thiocyanate-remediating > Anaerobic-Aerobic ... | reverse complement strand
CTCGCCGAACCCCGCCTCGCCGTGGGCCGCGGAGGGCGCGGCGCTCACGCGCCGGCCTCCGTGGTCGCGGGACGCCGCGTAGGGCGGGGGCGGCCCGCCGGGTCCGCGTCGCCCGCCTCCTCGGCCTCGGGCGCGCCGCCCGCCATCGCCGGCGCCGCGCCCTCGAGCCCGACCCGCGGCAGCCACTCGAGCGCCCGCGGCAGGTACCAGTTGCGCTCGCCGAGCAGCTTCATCGTCGCCGGCAAGAGCACCGCGCGGACGATCGTCGCGTCGATCAGGATCGCCGCCGCCAGCCCCACGCCCATCTCCTTGAATTCGAGGAAGGAGAGGGTCGCGAAGATCGCGAAGACGGCGACCATCACCGCGGCGGCGCTGGTCACCACGCCCGCGGTCGTGCGCAGGCCGTGCGAGACGGCGTCCTCCGTCGACATCCCTCGATCGTATGCCTCCCTGATCCGGGTGAGGATGAACACGTGGTAGTCCATCGACAGCCCGAAGAGGACGACGAAGAGGAACAGCGGCAGCCATGAGGTGATCGAGCCGATCGAGCTGAAGCCGATCAGGTTTTCGAGGTGCCCGTCCTGGAAGACCCAGACGACGATGCCGTAGGCGGCGCCGACCGAGAGCAGGTTGAGGCAGATCGCGGTGATCGGGATCACGAGCGAGCGGAAGCTGACCAGCAGCAACAGGAACGCCGCGCCGAGCACGAACGCGAACACCCACGGCATCCGTTCCGCCAGCAGGTCGTTGAAGTCGACCGAGCCGGCGGTCGGGCCGCCGACCTGGGCCTGGGCCCCGTCGACCTTGCCGATCGTCGCCGGGATCAGGTCGTCGCGGAGCTTCGCCAGCGCCGCCTGCGAGGGCGCGTCGGTCCCGTCGCCGGCCAGCGGCACGCGCAGTTCGGCGACCTTGCCGTCCTTTGCCACGCGGTAGGACTGATTCGTGCCGAAACTGTGCGGATCGGCGGCCAGCCGCTCGCGCAGCGCCTCGACCTGGCGGGCGACCGGGGCCGCCTTCACGTTCGGCGCCGAGATCGCGACTTCGGCCGGTTCGACGCCGCCGGGGAAGGCGGCCTGGACGCGGTCGAAGGTCTGCACGATCGGCATGTCCTTGGGCAGCCCGCTGACGCCGGAGTTGGCGGTGTGGAGGCTGAAGGCGGGGATCGCGAGGATCGCCAGGCCGGCGAAGGCGAGGCCCGCGGCGAGCTTCGGCCGCCGCATCACGCGGGTGATCAGGGCGCCCCAGACGCGGGAGCCCCCGGCGCCGCCCCGCCGGCGGCCGAGGAACGGCACGCGGCCCTTCTCGATCCGGTCGCCGAGCCAGGCGAGGATCGCCGGCAGCACGGTCAGCGAGCCGACCATCGCGACCGCGACGACCATGATCGTGCCGGTGGCGAAGCTGGCGAAGGTCTGGTCGCCGGCGATGTACATGCCCGCCATCGCGACCATCACGGTGAAGCCGGAGACGAGGATCGCCCGTCCCGACGTCGCCGCCGCGGCTTCCAGCGAGGCGCGCTCGCCGGCCCCGGCGGCGCGCTCCTCGCGCTCCCGCCGCAGGTAGAACATTGAATAGTCGACGCCGACCGCGAGGCCGATCAGGAGCACCACCGAGTCGATCTGTTCGGCGACCGGGCCGAAGAGGTGGCTGACCGGGCCGAGTAGGCCGATCGTCGCGCCGACCGCGGTCAGCGCGAGCAGCAGCGGCACGCCGGCGGCGAGCAGCGAGCCGAAGACGACGACCAGGATCAGCAGCGTGATCGGCAGCGAGGTCATCTCGGCCTTGGAGAAGTCTTCTTCGAGACTCTCGGAGACGGCCTTTTCGCCGCTGGCGTCGCCGACCTCTTCCACTCGCAGCCCCTGGTGGCGCTCCTGCACGAGCGCGACCTGGTCGAGCGCCTCCCCGACCACCTCGCTCGGTTCCACCTTCTCGGTTTCGGGGATCGAGAATTTGATCAGCCCGGAGCGCCCGTCGGCGGCGACCTGTCCCCCGGCGCCCTCCTCATAAGGGCCGGTCAGGTCGTGGACGAAGGGCAGCTTGCGCAGCCGCGATTCCACTTCGGCGACCGCTGCCTTGGCGTGCGGCCCGTGGATCGATTCCTTCCCTTTCGGCTGGACCAGCACCTGCTCGACCGCCGACTGCGGGAACCCCCCTTCAAGCGTCCGTTCAGCCTGCGCCGATTCGCCGTCGCCGGAGCTGTTGTCGAGCGTCTTGGTCCCGAGCGCCCCGCCGAGGGCGATCGCCGCCACGACAAACGCGACCCACCCCCAGATCGCCGTCTTCCGATGCGCGGCGCTCCACCGCCCCGCCCGTCCCGCCAGTCCCAACTTCCTCCTGCGTCGCATCGCGTCCTCCGTCCGGTTGTCGAGGTCAAATCCGCGCCCCAAAGGCGCTCCTAAACCCTGCGCGAGCGGCGTTCCGCTTCCAATGCGGCAGGCAGGCGAATCCGGTTGAGGCGGGCCGCAGTTCCGGGGTGGGGTTAACCCCACCCCGTGGGGTTCGGGGGGCTTGCGGCCGTCCGAGATGGGTCGTGGGTGTCCTGGGCTCCTCATGGGGGTCCTGGCAGGCTGTGACCCCCATGAGGAGCCCAGGACGTGAGGGGTGCGTGGGAGAGGCGGCACAGGGACGTTGCGAAGTCGGACTTCCGTGATGATCGTGTCGGGGAGCCTCCACACCTCGGCCCGATCGGTCACGGAGATGCCGGGAACGTCACACCTTCCGGCCCCGAAGGACCCTTTTCGGGCCTGATTCGAGGGGCCGGGAACGCGCTGCGTACTTTGACCTTGCTATAGCACGGTCAATACACGCAGCGCGTAGGTCGGTGTTGGACAACACGGGAGGAAGCGTGGAGTTCCCGGCATCTCCGTCACGGATCCGGCGGCCGGGAGCTCGCGTGGTTCGAAATCCACCTGTGGCGTGGATTTCGAACCACGGTAGGCCGGTCGGGGATCCGCGTGGTTGGAAACCCGCGCCATACGCGGGTTTCCAACCGGGGAGATCCCTGACCGTTCGGGGACCGGCCCTCGGCGCCCTTCGGTGACGGCCCCGCCGCACTTCTGGCGCACACCCGACGCACTCCCGTGACGCTCCCGCGCGAGTCCCTCCACGCCTTTTCATACCCGCCCCTCTCGCCACGGCCACAGCCTGCCCGGGCCGTGGCGAGAGGGGCGCGTCCCTACCGGGCGACAGCTTGCGGGGCCTGAACCCTCCCGGGGCGCCAGCTTGCGGGTCCCCGTCCTTCCCGTCCCCTCCCCCACCCAAAACCCTGGCACCAACCATCTAGGGTCCCCGCATGACGGAGCGGCGGGTGGTCGAGTTGGGCATCGGGGACGTCGACCTCGTCGAGAACCTCTGGAAGGAGATGGTCGCTCACCACCGGGAGCTGACCGGCGGCACCTACCCGGTGCGGGATACCGAGACGGCATGGCGGCGGCGACGCGAGCAGTACGTCGCGTGGCTCCGGGGCGGCGAGGGTCACCTTTATGTCGTGCCCGGCGAGGAGGCCCACGGGCCTCCTCTCGGGTACGCCTTCCTGCGCGTCGGCTCGTCGGGGCCGACCTGGAACCTCGGCGACAAGGTCGGGGACCTCGAGTCGCTCTCGGTCACCGCCGCGGCGCGGGGGCTGGGGATCGGGACGCTGCTGATCGAGCACTGCCGCGAGCGCCTTCGAGAGGTCGGCGCGACCTGGTGGTCGGTGTCGGTCGTCAGCGCCAACGCGGGCGCCATCGACCTGTACGAGCGCGAGGGGTTCCGCGACTTCTGGCGCACGATGACGGCGCCGATCGAGTAGGCCCGGCCGCTTTGAAAGAGTTGGCGGCCGTGACGGCATCGCTGAACCCGGAACTGACCGAGCTGTCGCTCGAGAAGCTGCGGCTGCGGCGCAGCGCCAAGTGGCGCTTCTACGACCCCGACGTCCTCCCCGCCTTCGTCGCCGAGATGGACTTCCCACTGGCGCCGGCGGTGAAGATCGCGCTCGCCGAGGCGGTCGAGCTGGACGACACCGGTTACGGCTACCCCGACGCGCTCGGGCTCGCCGAGGCCTTCGCCGGGTTCGCCGCGGCGCGGCTCGGCTGGGAGGTCGACCCGGCGGGCGTCTCCGCCGCCCCCGACGTCGTCAACGCGATCACCTCGCTGCTGCGCGTGATCGCCGTGCCCGGCGACCGGGTCGTCATCAACACGCCCGTCTACCACCCGTTCTTCGCGATCATCGAGGAGCTCGGGCTGGAGCTGGCCGAAGTGCCGTTGATCGACGGGCAGCTCGACGTCGACGGGGTCGCCGCCGAGTTCCGTGACGGCGCCGTCGCGCTGATCCTCTGCAGCCCCCACAACCCGACCGGCACGCTGCCGACCGCGGGCCAGCTCGGGACGCTCGCCGCCGCCGCGGCGCAGCACGGCGCCTGGGTGTTGAGCGACGAGATCCACTCGCCGCTGACCCTGCCCGGCGCCCGCCACGTCCCCTTCCTCGGCGTCTCCGCGGAGGCGCGCGAGCACGGCATCGCCCTCGTCTCCGCCTCGAAGGCGTTCAACCTCGCGGGCCTCGGCTGCGCCCAGATCGTCACCGCCTCGGAGCGCGCCGCCGCGGTGGTCGAGAAGCTCCCCTTCGCCGCCACCCACGCCGGCCACCTCGGCATCCTCGCCACGATCGCCGCCTACCGCGACGGCGCCGCCTGGCTCGACGACGTGATCGCGGTCATCGACCACAACCGCGCGCTGCTCGCCGACCTGCTCGCCGCGAAGCTCCCCGAGGTCGGCTACACCGCGCCCCGCGCCGGCTACCTGACCTGGCTCGACCTGCGCGCGCTGGGGCTCGGCGACGACCCCTGCGAGGCGCTGCTCGAGCGCGGCCGCGTCGCCCTCAACCCCGGTCCCACCTTCGGCCCGCAGGGGGCCGGCCACGCGCGGCTCAACATCGGCACCTCCCCGGCGCTGGTCGAGGAGGCGGTGCGGCGGATCGCCAAGGCGGTGGGACGTGACTGAACCGACCGGGGCGCCGCAGGTGGCGGAGTTCGAGATCGAGCCGATCGAGGAGGAGGCGCGCCGCTGGCTGGACGCGCTCGAAGCCGAGACCGGGCCGCTGGCGCTCTTCGACACCCACACCCACTTCGGCCGCCACGACCCCGACATGTTCCGCCAGGAGCCCGAGCAGCTGCTGGCGACGATGGCGAACGCGGGCGCGCGGGCGATCACCTTCCCGATGCACGAGCCCGACGGCTACGGCGCCGCCAACGACGAGGCGCGGGCGATCGAGGCGGGCGCCGACGGGCGCATCGTCCACTTCTGCCGCGTCAACCCGCACGACGGGGCGCCGGCGGAGGCGGAGCGCTGCCTCGACCTCGGCGCCCACGGGATCAAGCTCCACCCGCGCGCCGAGCAGTTCGCGATGTCGGAGCCCGCGGTCGAGGACCTGACCCGGCTCGCGCAGGAGCGCGGCGTGCCGATCCTGATCCACGCCGGGCGCGGCATCCCGGCCCTCGGCCGCGACACGCTGGAGCTGGCGCGGCGCTACCCGGGCGCGCGCTTCATCCTCGCCCACGCGGCGGTGTCGGACCTCGCCTGGCTCTGGCGCCTGCTGCCCGAGCACCCGAACCTCTTCGTCGACTCCTCCTGGTGGAACCCGGCCGACTTCGTCGCGCTCTTCAGCCTGGTGCCGCCCGGCCAGATCCTCTGGGCGAGCGACAACCCCTACGGCCAGCCGCTCCACGCCGCCGCCTTCCAGCTTCGTTATGCGCTGCTGGTCGGGCTCGACGGGGACCAGATCCGGACGATCGCGGGCGGCCAGATCGAGCGCATCCTCGCCGGCGAGGAGCCGCTCGACCTCGGCCCCGCGCCGGGGCCACCGGGGGCGCAGGACCCGGGGATGGAGCGCGTCGTCTCCCATCTGATGACGGCGATGGGACGGGCGATGGCCGACGGCGACCCGAGCGAGTCGGTGGCGCTGGGACGTCTCGCGGTCGACCTCGAGGGCCCCGAGGCCGAGTCGGGCCGCGCGATCCTCCGCCTGCTGGACCTCGCCGACCGCCACGCCGGCCCGCCGCCCCCCGGCCGCGGCTTCCCCCGCGCCGCCCAGTTCGTGATGTCGGCGCTGGCGGTGGCGAGGACTCCGGGGATCGCCCTGCCGCCGGAGAGCGACGACTGACGCCCAGCGGCGCCCTTGACGTGAGTCCCGGCGCCTGATCGGCTGCGCGGGTGACCGCCGCGGACATCCGGCTCGACCAGATCGCGACGATCGGCGTCTACGGCGCCGACCTCGACGCCTTCCTCACGGCGCTCCGCGACGCGGGCATTGACCTGCTGCTCGACGTGCGCCAGCGGCGCGGCGTGCGCGGCGCCCAGTACGCGTGGGCGAACGCGGGCCGGCTCGAAGCGGCGCTGCGCGAGGCCGGCATCGGCTACCAGCACCTGCCCGAGCTGGCCCCGACGACGGCGATGCGCGAATCCCAGTACGAGGCCGACGCCGAGCGGGGCGAGGGCAAGCGCTCCCGCACGGTCCTCGCCCCGTCCTACGTCGAGCGCTACACCGAGGAGATCCTCGACCCCGCCGACCTCGACCCCCTGGTCCGCTTCATCGGCCGCGCCAACGCCGCCCTCTTCTGCGTCGAGCGCGACGCCCCCGCCTGCCACCGATCCCTGATCGCCACGCGCCTGGCGCGCGACTACGGCGCGCGGATTGTGAACTTGCGGGCTTAGGGAGGGGCGGGGGACGCTCGGCTTCGGGGCGCCGGCGGCCGTCCGAGGTGGTGGCGGGTTGTCCTGGGCTCCTCATGGGGGTCCTGGCAGGCTGTGACCCCCATGAGGAGCCCAGGACGTGAGGCGTTCGTGGGAGAGGCGGCACAGGGACGTTGCGAAGTCGGACTTCCGTGACGATCGGGTCGGAGAGCCTCCACACCTCGGCCGGATCGTCCACAGAGATGCCGGGAACGTCACACTTTCCGGCCCTCAGAGGCCCTTTTCGGGCCGGAAATCAAGGGCCGATAACGCGCTGCGTACTTTGACCTTGCTATAGCACGGTCAATCCACGCAGCGCGTAGGTCGGTGTTGGACAACACGGGAGGAAGACCGGAGTTCCCGGCATCTCTGTGACGACGCCTGACTCCCGTCACGGATCCGTGACCCTCCCGTGCACCTTCCGCGAGGGTCCCTCCGCTTGTTTCATACCCGCCCCTCTCGCCACGGCCACAGCCTGCCCGGGCCGTGGCGAGAGGGGCGGGTCCCTAATCGGGCGACAGCTTGCGGGGCCTGAACCCTCCCGAGCGCCAGCTTGCGCCCCCCGTCCCTAGCCCCCGCCGACGCCCCTACCCGACCAATTCGATCGGCATCTCCTTCACCGGGTGATCGCGGTGGCCCGGGGTGTAGACGACGATCTTCGCGTGGCCGTTGCGCTTGCCCAGCGGGCCGTAGTAGAGGAACGCCTGTTGGTTGCCGCTGATCGTCACCTGGCGGGCGAAGGTGCGGCTTGCCTTCGAGGTGAAGCGCTTGATCGTCACCTGGTAGGTGCGCTTCTGCTTGGTCGTGTCGCCGAACCACATCAGCTGTTGTTTCGGCTCCTTGACGAAGGTGAGGCTCGAGCCCTTCGGGGCGTCGAGCGCGGCGACCGTCACGCTGTAGGCGGCGTTCTTCGATTCGGCGCCGAGGGTGATCGCCGGCGACACCGTCTTGGCGCTCGGCAGGTAGGTGATCGCGTTGCCCTTGGGGGAGAGCCCCACCCGCGCTTCCTGGTGCGGCGCCATGATCAGGTTTTCCACCGTCGCGTCGTAGGTCGGGCCGACCAGGCTGAGCGTCTCGCGGTCGCGCACGCCGAGGTGGCGGCCGTCGATGCGGACGTCGAATTCGACGTTCTTGGGGACCTCGACGACCGGCGTCGGCGAGTCCTTCCACAGCGTGCCGCCCTTCAGCTGGACGCCGGTGGAGCTGCGCGGCAGCACCCGGGCGCCGGGGATCTGGTTGACGAACTTGCCGCCGACGAAGCCGGTCTTGCGGCCCTTCGGGTCTTCGATCACGAGCAGGGCGTGTTCGTTTGAGGTGCCGTCGAGACGGACCTGGTTGTACTTCGAGCCGCCGCCCCGGCGGCCGACGCAGAACGGGCAGGGCTGGACGCCGAGGCCCGGGGTGACCGGCGCGAGGCGCAGGGTCTCCGACTTCGCGTTGCCTTCGTACATCGCCTGCGGGTAGCCCGGCGAGACCATCGCGTAGTAGCTCCAGGTGTCGGTGTTGGTGTTGATCCGCAGGCGGCGTTCGTCGTTGGCGGGCCAGTTGTTGTCGTAGGCGAGGACTTCGTATTCGCCGGGGCCGACCTTTTCGACCGCGTACGGGGTGATCGCGTGGCCGGCCTGGAAGCCGTACTGGAAGATCTCGAAGGTCCAGATCTCCTTGCTCTTCGGGTCGAGCCCGCCGTGCAGGAGGAAGTTGAGGATCTGGGTCGGCGTCGCGACGATCGTGTTCTCGTTGATCGACTCCAGGTTCTGGAAGTCGAAGGCGCGGGTGATCGAGCGCTGCAGCACGTCGTTGCCTTCGATCCCGAGCTGGAACGGATTCGTCGCCCCCGCCCCGAAGGCGCTCACGCCTGAGTAGCCGAAGCGCGGCAGGTAGCCCTTGTAGATCAGCTCGGCCAGGGTGGCGAAGCCGAAGCAGTGGCCGTCGGCGGACCCTTCGTTGTAGGACTTCATCACCGCCCGGGCGAGCGGGGTCAGCACGCAGCGGCCCTTGCCGGAGATGCAGACGCCGGGGCCGTAGAGGCGCTCGAACTCGGCCGCGTCGAGGCCCTTCTGACCTTCGTTGCCGTAGTTGGGGAAGGAGAAGCCGTCGGGGTCCGGGCGGAAGCCGTTGTCGGCGACGATCGTGCCCGCCGAGGCGGCGGCGGGGATCGCCATCAAGGCGGCGACGAGGACGGACAGGACGAGGAAGATGCGGGCGGCCGAAAGCGACCCGTGAGGACGAGAGGTCATGTTCCTTGAAATCGACAACCCCGCGGTGCCCCTTGAGCGGCAGCCCCCCGGTGCGGGGTAGCGATTACTAGGCTGGCCCCGTGGGCGACGATCCCTTCCACCTGCAACGGTTCGTCGACGCGCAGGAAGACGCGGCGATCTACGCCCGGGCGCTCGCGGAGCTGCGGGCGGCCCGCAAGCAGAGCCACTGGATCTGGTTCGTCTTCCCCCAGATCGCCGGCCTCGGCGCGAGCCCGATGTCCCAGGCCTACGCGATCCGCTCGCTCGACGAGGCCCGCGCCTACCTCGACCACCCCCTGCTCGGCCCGCGCCTGCGCGAGTCGACCGAGGCGCTCCTCGCGGCGGAGCCAGGCGCCTCCGCCGAGGCGATCCTCGGCGGCATCGACGCGATCAAGGTCCGCAGCTCGATGACCTTGTTCCACCTTGCCGCCCCCGAGGAGCAGCTCTTCAGGTCCGCCCTCGACCGCTTCTTCGCCGGCGAGCCGGACCCCGAGACCGACCGCCGAGTCTGACCCGGCGCCTAAGGCAGCTGCCCGCCGGGTCGAGTTCGCAGTAATCCGCGGATAGCGCGGAGAAGTGCGAACTCGCCTGTCCTAGTAGCCGGCCGGGTGCCGCGCGACGTAGCCCGCGGTCGACACCATTTCCGGGTGCCAGCGGGGGCCGGTGCCGTTGGAGTCGCCCGCGGTGTCCCAGCGGACGCCGTCGATCACGGCGAAGGCGTGGCCGGCGTTGGCGTAGATCGTGATCCAGCGGCCCTTGCCGGCGACGCCCCAGCTCATCATTTCGCCGGAGTCCATCGGGGTCGTGATCAGGCCGGCGCCGTGGAGGGCATAGCTGACGGCGCCGGAGCAGTCGTAGCCGGGGCTCCACCAGCGAGCGTGGCCGCCGCCCCAGATGTAGGGCAGCGTGTGGATCTTGTTCGCCGCCGCGATCGCGGCCTTGACCGCGGCCGGGGCGTTTTCCGGCGGCGCGACGACGCCTTCGACCAGCGTCCCCGGGGTGACGGGCAGGCAGCTGCGCACGCCTTCGGGGTTGGTGGTGCATTCGGTCGAGCCCGGGGTCGGGGTCGATTCGGTGGCCGGCGCGCCGGTCGTGGCGGCCAGGTTGACCGGGCTCAGGCCCCCGCCCGCGGCGGACGCGCCTGCCGGAAAGGCGACCGCGACGATCACTCCGATCGCCAACGCCACCCGTGCTTTCCAACCCACCCCGTGGGAACCCAGCAAAACCGATCTCCTTTGTCGGCCTGCGGGGTTAGCTGTCGGGCTGGCGCTGAAGGAGCCTGCGCTCCCACCGTGAGGTGGATTCGCCCCAAAACTCGGTTCCCCCGTTCCAAGGTTTTTCGGCCCCTGGATTCGGCTTACCGGTCCTTGATCGCGGAGCAGTGTAACGGCTGAACCGGCGTCAGGGCGAAAAGAGTTTCCCGCTGGTTGCGGAGGGAAGATGGCGGGAGATGGGCGAAACGGTGCTCCGCCTCGAGGAGCTGCGCAAGAGCTACGGCGAGACGGTGGCGCTGGACGGCGTCTCCTTCGACGTCGGCGCGGGCCAGATGTTCGGCTTCGTCGGCCCCAACGGGGCGGGCAAGACGACGCTGATGCGGATCGTCCTCGGCGTCCTCGCCGCCGACTCCGGCCGGGTGCTCTGGCGCGGCGCGCCGATCGACGCCGAGGCGCGGCGGCGCATCGGCTACATGCCCGAGGAGCGCGGCCTCTATCCGAAGATGCGGGTGCGCGACCAGCTCCTCTACATGGCGCGGCTGCACGGCGCGAGCGAGGCCGACGCGGGCGCGGCGGCGGACCGCTGGATGGAGCGGCTCGGGATCGCGGCGCGGGCCGACGACGCGGTCGAGGCGCTCTCGCTCGGCAACCAGCAGCGGGTCCAGCTCGGCGTCGCGCTGGTCCACGAACCCGACCTGTTGGTCCTCGACGAGCCCTTCTCCGGCCTCGACCCCGACGGCGTCGACGCGCTCAGCGGCGCCCTCCTCACCGAGATCTCCGAGCGCCGGGTCCCGGTCGTCTTCTCCTCCCACCAGCTGGAGCTGGTCGAGCGCCTCTGCGACTCGGTGGCGATCATCGCCGGCGGGCGGATCGCGGCGTCCGGGTCGCTGGCGGAGGTCGGCGGCGGCCGGCCGCTGGGCGAGGTCTTCCGCGAGGCGACGCGCGGGTCGGGCGCAGGCGCAACCGAGGAGCACCGCGCGTGAACCAGCGCGAGACGATCGAGCTGGTCGCCCGGCGCGAGCTCGCCGAGGGCCTGCGCTCGCGGGCCTGGCGGGCGGCGCTCGCGATCCAGATGCTGGTCGTCGCCGGGATCGCGATCGTCTCGATCGTCACCTCGGGCGGCTCCGGCATCCACACCCGCCACCTGGCGACGGCCGGGCCGCGCGCCGCCGCGATCGCCGCCAAGGCCCGCACCGAGGCCAAGGGCTACGGCATCAAGCTGGAGGTCGAAGACGCGACCAGCGCCGCCGTCGCCCGCGAAAAGGTCAAGAACGAAGACGCCGACGCGGCGCTCGGCCCGCGCGGGCTGACGGTCGGCAAGGACCCCGATGCCGCCCTCGTCGCGCTGATCCAGAACGCCGCCCGCACCGTGCGCGGCGAAGCGCGGCTGCGCGCCGCCGGCCTCTCCCCCGCCGCCGCCCGCGCGGCGCTCGAACCGCCGCCCCTCCCCACCGTCGAGATCTCCACCGGCGAAGGCGAAGGCGGCACCGGCCTCGCCTACATCGGCGCCCTGCTCCTCTACGTCGCGCTGATCAGCTTCGGCTACGCGATCGCCTCCAGCGTCGTCACCGAGAAGAGCTCGCGCGTGGTCGAGGTGATCCTCAGCGCGATCCGCCCGGTCCAGCTCCTCGCCGGCAAGCTGGTCGGCGTCGGCATCCTGGGACTGATCCAGATCGCCGCCGTGGCCGCGATCGGCCTCCTCATCGCGGTGCCCGGCGGGTCGATCTCCCTCCCCTCCTCCACCTTCGAGACGGTCGTCCTCGTCCTTGTCTACTTCGTCCTCGGTTACGTCTTCTACGGCGGCCTCTTCGCCGCCGCGGCCTCGCTGGTCTCCCGCCAGGAGGACACGCAGTCGACGACCGGGCCGATCCTGATCGTCCTCATCGCCTCCTACATCGCGACCAACGCGGCGCTCGGCGATCCGAACGGCGGCCTGGCGACGATCGGCACCTTCCTGCCGCCGATGGCGCCGATGGTGGTCCCCGGCCGCGCGGCCCAGGGCGCGCTGCCGGCGGGCGAGCTGATCGTCTCGCTGCTCCTGATGCTGGCCGCGATCGTCGTCGTGGTCGTCGTCGCGGCCCGGATCTACGACCGCAGCGTGCTGCGCTTCGGCACCCCGATGAAGCTCCGCGAGGCGATCGGTTTCGCCATCCGCCGCGGCTAGAGCAGCGAGGTCTGCCGCGTCTTCCAGGCCGGGTCGGGACGGCCGGAGCCCTCCAGCTCCAGCAGCGCCTGCTTGCGGTGCAGGCCGCCGCCGTACCCGGTGAGCGAGCCGTCGGCGCCGATCACCCGGTGGCAGGGGACGATGATCGACACCGGGTTGCGGCCGTTCGCGGCGCCGACCGCGCGGGCGCGCTGCCACGGTTCGACGTCGGTGCGGAAGACGTCCGGGTCGACGCGGGCGGCAAGCTCGCCGTAGCTCCAGGTCTCGCCGTAGGGGATGTCGAGCAGGCAGCGCGAGACGGCGCGGTCGAAGGGCGTCCCGCGCATGTCGAGCTCGACCTCGAAGGCGCGCAGCTCGCCGCGGAAGTAGGCCTCGAGCTGCTCGACCACCGCGGGCAGCGGCGCACGCGCCGACTCCGGCGGCGCCGGGGTCTTGCCGGGGAACCAGAGGCCGCGCAGGCCCGCCTCGCCGGCGACCAGCATCAGCGGCCCGATCGGGCTCTCGTAGATGTCCCAGGTGACTTCCGCGTCGTTCATGGCTTCATCCTCCCGCGCTCGCTTTCATAGTCAAACGCGCGCCGCGGCAGAAACGTGAGATCGGCAGCCTAGGATGGGCGGAGTGAGCCAGGTCGACGTCTCCACGATCCGCTCGGTCCCCGCGGTCGCGATCCGCCCGCCGGAGCCCGCGGACCGCGACGCCTTCATCGCCGCGATGAAGGCGAGCGCCGAGCTCCACCGCCCGTGGCTGACGCCGCCGGTCACCGTCCCCGAGTACGACGCCTGGCTCACCCGGGCGGGGCGCACCGACTTCGACGCCAGCCTCGCCGTCCGCCCCGAGGACGGGGCGATCGTCGGCTATTTCAACGTCAGCCAGATCATCCGCGGGCCGCTGCAGAGCGCCTTCCTCGGCTACGGCGGGGTCGCCGAGTGGAGCGGCGCCGGGTATATGACGGCGGCGCTGCGGCTGGTGCTCGAGCGCGCCTTCACCGACCTCTCCCTGCACCGCCTGGAAGCGAACATCCAACCCGGCAACGCCACCTCGATCGCGCTGGTCGAGCGCTGCGGCTTCATCCGCGAGGGCTTCTCCGAGCGTTATCTGAAGATCGGCGGGCACTGGCGCGACCACGCCCGCTTCGCGATCCGCGCCGAACAGTGGCAAGCGTGGCGCAGTTGACGCGCTGCGCCTGGGCGGGGAACGACCCGCTCATGCGGGCCTACCACGACGAGGAGTGGGGCGTGCCCGAGCGCGACCCGCGGGCGCTCTGGGAGAAGCTCCAGCTGGACGGCTTCCAGGCCGGGCTCGCCTGGATCACGGTGCTGCGCAAGCGCGATGCCTTCCGCAAGGGCTTCAAGAACTTCGAACCGGAGAAGGTCGCCAAGTTCGGCGAGGCCGATGTCGAGCGCCTCCTCGGCGACGCCGGGATCATCCGCTCGCGGCAGAAGATCGAGGCGACGATCGGCAACGCCCGCGCCTACCTGGAGATGGCCGCGGCGGGCGAGGACTTCGCCGACTTCTGCTGGTCCTTCGTCGACGGCGAGCCGCTGCGCGGCGACGGGGTCGAAGTGCTGGCGAAGACGCCGCTCTCCGAAGCGGTCTCCAAGGAGCTCAAGCGACGCGGCTTCAAGTTCGTCGGGCCGACGATCGTCTATGCCTGGATGCAGGCGGTGGGGATCGTCAACGACCACAGCGCCGACTGCTTCCGCCGCGATCGGGTCTGACCCCTCCTCACGGGAGCTCGCGGCGGAAGCGGTCGACGGTGGAGCGGATGCCGTAGGGCTGCTCCACTCTCGTGGCGCGGTCGGGGGACCAGCCTTCGCGTTCGTAGAAGTTCGCGGCGCGGGTGTTGCCCTGGAGGACCCAGAGGATGGCGGCGGTGAAGCCCGCCTCGTGGAGGCGGCGGCGGGACTCGGCCATCAGGAGGCGGCCGACGCCGCCCTGGTAGCGGTCGGGGTCGACGTAGAGGGCGTAGACCTCGCCGAAGCCCTGGGCATCCTCGTCGCGGGACGGGCCGAAGGTGACGAAGCCCTGAATCGCCTCCGCGCCGTCCTCCCCCGCCTCGACCGCGAGGACCGTCGTCGGCGCCGCCGGGTCGGGCGACTCGAAGGTGTAGCGGGCGGCGCGCTCGCGGGGGTCGAGGGCGTCGAGGAACTCGGCCGGGATCAGGCCGCGGTAGGCCTCCTGCCAGGCGCGGACGTGGACCTCCGCGACGGCAAGCTCGTCGCCGCGGCGCGCCTCGCGCAATGAGATCGCCACTACTCGCGTCCCCCGCGCGCCGCCTTCACTCGCCGTCCCCCTCCAGCAACACGGTGTCCTCGTGCGAGTACGGCGGCGAGCAGGCGCAGACGACGACCAGGTCGACCTCGCCGTCGTTGCGCAGGCGGTGCGGCGTCCCCGGCGCGATCGCCACGCAGTCGCCGGCGGCCACCGCGCGCTCCTCCCCGCCGACCCACAGCCGGCCGTCACGAGGTAGAGCTCTTCCGAGCGCCGGTGGAGGTGTTCGACCGTGACGCCGCCCGGCGCGACCGTCGCCTCCGCGAGACTCAGGTTCGTCGCCTCCGCCGCGTACCCCGGCCCCGCCCACTCGCGGATCGTCGACCCGTCGCGGGTGACGTAGGGCTCGATCCGGTCGCGTCGCGCGTGCTCCATATCTTCCTCGGGTAGGTGAGCGGGGTGACCGCAAACGTATCCACCGACGGCGCGACGACGTTCGTCCTTGTCCCCGGCGCGGGGACCGACCCGCGCGTCTACGGGGCGACGATCGCGGCACTGCGCGAGCTCGGCCACGCGGGGATCGCCCCGCCGCTGCCGCTCGACCACGCCGACGCGACCCCGAGCGACCACGCCGACGCGATCGTGGCCGCGCTCGGCGACCCGCCGCCGGCGCCGCTGGTCATCGTCGGCCAGTCGCTCGGCGCCTACTCCGCGACGATCGCCGCCGCGCGCCTGCGCCCGCGCCGGCTGATCCTGCTGGCGCCGATGATCCCGGCACCGGGCGAGTCGGCCGGCGACTGGTGGAAGGGCACCGGCCACCTCGAGGCGATCGCCCCGCTGACCGCGCGGATCGGCCCGCCCTCCGAATGGGACGAAGCGGCGATGGCTGAGGTCTTCTACCACGACGTCGACGAGGCGACCCTGACCGCGAGCACCGTCTACGAGGGCGTCCCCAGCGACGGCCTGTTCGAGGAGCCACTGCCGCTCGAGGCCTGGCCGGACGTGCCGACGACGGTGCTGGCCCCGCGCGAGGACCGCCTCTTCCCGCTCGAGTTCCAGCGCCGCGTCGCCCGCGAGCGCCTCGGCCTCGAGATCGAGGAGATGGAGGGCGGCCACCTCCCGTTCCTCTCCCGCCCGCGCGAACTGGCTGAGCGCCTGGCCGCCCTGGCCTGACCCCCCAGCTGTTCCTTATGGTCCTGACAGGACCATAAGGAACAGCTGGGGGCCGAAATTGAGGTCAGCCTTAGGTCGGCCCCATAGGTTCAGGAGCCGTGCGCAGTACCCGTCGCCTTCTCCCCCTCGCCGTGATCGCCGCCGGCGTGCTGGCGCTCGGCCTCTCGGTCTCCGCCTGCGGCGGCGGCTCGACCGACACCGCGGTGGCGCTGCCGAGCGTCGCCGGTGCCGACGCGGTCCCGGCCAGGAACGCGCCGCCGATCGAACTCACCGACCAGTACGGCAAGAAGGTCAACCTGGCGAAGCTGAAGGGGCACTCGGTGCTGGTCACCTTCCTCTACACCCACTGCCACGACCTCTGCCCGATCGTCGCGGGCAAGCTCCACACCGCCTACGCCCACCTGAAGCAGGCCGAACGGCCGCTCGTCCTCGCCGTCTCGGTCGACCCGTCCCACGACACCCCGGCAAGCGCCGCCGCCTTCAACAAGCGCCACCGCACGGTCGGCGAGATCGACTGGCTGCTCGGCTCCCGGGCCGAACTGGAGAAGACCTGGAAGGCGTGGGGCGTGAAGCCCGAGCACAACGCCAACGACCCCGAGGAAATCGAGCACAACGCCGAAATCTTCGCGATCGACCCGCAGGGGCAGATCCGGGCGCTCTACCCGCCGAGCTTCAAGCCCGCCAAGCTCGCCGAAGGCACCCGCACGCTGGCGCGGCTGTGAGGCGCGCCTGGCGGGCCGCGCCGCGCGCCCGCTGGGTCCTCGTCGCGGGCGCCGTCGTCGCCGCGATCGTCGTCGCCGAGCTCGCCAGCGGCGGCGGCTCGACCGAGGCCGGGCGCGCCGCCCCGCCGCTCCCGGCGAAGGCGCTCCGCCCGCCCGCCGTCGACCTCGCGGCGCTGCGCGGCAAGCCCGCCCTGGTCGACTTCTTCGCCAGCTGGTGCGCGCCGTGCGCGGAAGAGGCGCCGACGCTGCGCAAGCTCTCCACCGCGCTGGCGGGCCGGGCGACGGTGGTGGCGGTCGACTGGGACGACGCGGGCGGCCCCGCGCGCGCCTTCGTCCGCAAGCACGGCTGGAGCTTCCCGGTGCTCGCCGACACCTCCGGCGCGGCGGGCGAAAAGTACGGCCTGGTCGGGCTGCCGACCTCCTTCGTGCTCGACCCGCGCGGGCGCATCGTCGCCACCTTCCGCGGCCCGCAGAGCGAGGCGACGCTCCGCCAGGCGCTCCTCGAAGCCGCCTGAAGAGCCAAGAACCCCCTGCAAGCACCCGACCAATGGGCTAGTTCACCGGAACATCGGGCAATCGGCGTGTTGAAGGATCACAGTCCCATGCAACTACGGAAGGACGACATGACCCACGTCAGCAACCGGACCGTCGCCCTCCGGATGATCGTCGGGGCAGCGGCCGTGATCGCCGCGCTCCTCGCCTTCGTCCCCGCCGCCAACGCGGCGCGCGACCCGATCACCGGCGGCACCACCGACCTCCACCTGAAGAAGGGCTTCCTGAAGAAGCTGACCAACCTCGGCGTCGGCCTCGCCGGCGTCAGCACCGGCCAGGTGAGCGGCAACAAGATCAGCCTGCCGGTCACCGAAGGGATGTTCGACCCGACCAACGCCCAGGGTCACATCACCAGCCCGGGCGGCTTCCAGCTCGTGATGGGCGCCCGCACGGTGCCGATCTCCGACGTCGAAGTCAACACCGTGCACGGCTTCCTCCGCGCCAACATCGCCGGTGCCCACATGCAGCTCGGCACCTTCGCCAACCCGACCACCGGCCGCGAAGGCTTCGGCGCGCGGGTCAAGGCGGGCCAGCTGGTGCTGACCCAGAAGGCGGCCAACCGGATCTCCAACAAGCTCGGCCTGAAGGGCTCCAAGCGGATCAACTCGCGGGTGATGAGCAACGAGTTCAACGTCACCGTGCCGTCGACCGTGACCCTCCTCGGCCAGAACGAAGCGACGCTTGAAACCGCCGCCAACGTGATCAAAAAGCTGGGCGAAAAGGGCGTGCAGCCGTCGGGCATCAACCCGATCGCCCCGGCCAAACAGCCGAAAGCGGCCAACTTCACCTTCCCGATCACGGGCGGGATCGTGGCGCCGAACGGCAGCACCGGCCAGGTCACCACGGTCGGCGGCGTGGAAATCCTGAAGAAAGGGAAAACCTCCTCGCCGCAGATGAAGATCACCAACGTGGTGGTCGAACTGCAGCAGAAGACGGCGACGGTCGAACTCGAAATCCTGCCGACGCCGGGCCAGACCGGCCGGTCCTCGATCGTCGAACTGGTCTTCCCGAACAACTCGATCCAGAGCAACCCGACGACGCGCCAGATCACGATCCAGAAAGCCGAAGCGAAACTGCAGGCTCCGGCCGCGACGACGCTCAACACGGTGTTCAACGCGGGCGACGAAAAAGCGCCCCCGGCGAGCAGCGAATTCGCCGGCGGTGAACTGTTCGGCACGTTCTCGATGACCCTTCAGGCCCAGTAACACGGCCGAAGCGGATGTGCGCGCGGCGGCGCCGGGGCGACCTGGCGCCGCCGCTTTTTTTGCGGGCGGGAATCGCTGAACCCTTCATCGATTGATAACCTCCTCAGCATGCCCCAAGGCCCGCCCGAGGAGGTCCAGATCGCGACGCTGCTGGCGCGCGTCGGCGGCGCCCAGGCGTCGGCGTTCGCGTCCCTGCTCGCCCCGCTCGGCCTGCGTCCCAAGCAGTTCGGGCTGATGAACGTGGTGGCGCTCGCCGACGGTCCCTCCCAGGGCGAGATCGGCGCCGCGATGGGGATCGACCCGAGCGGGCTGATCGCGACGATCGACGACCTCGAGGAGCGCGGCTGGCTGGAGCGCCGCCGCGACCCCCGCGACCGGCGGCGCAACGTCGTCGTCCTCACCGACGCGGGCGAGGCGAAGCTCGCCGAGGGCCGCGCCGCCGCCTTCCAACGGGCGCGCGAGCTGACCGCGCCGCTCAGCGCGAAGGAGCGCCGCGCGCTGCGCGATCTGCTCGCGAAGATCGCCTAGCGAAGAGCGCCCCCGCCAGCAGCAGGACGACGGCGGCGTTCAGGGCCAGGTCGGCGAGGTTCATGCTGCCGCCGTGGGCGCTCGGCGCGAGCCAGTCGACGACCCCGCCGTGCAGCGGGCTGGGGCCGCGGAAGAGGCGGTCGAGGCCGTTGCCGAGCGCGCCGCCGAGGAAGAGGCCGAGGGCGATCGCGCTGAGGCGGTCGAGGCGGATGCGGGCGATCGTGACGGCCAGCGCGAGCGCGGCGACGACGGTGAAGATCGAGATCAGGACCGTGTGGCCCGCCCAGTTGCCGCCCGGCCCGGCGAAGTTGCGGTAGAGCTGCAGGTGGAGGCCGCCGAGGACGTGCACCGGGCCGTCCGCCAGCGCGCGGGTGGCGACCTGCTTGGTGGCCTGGTCGGCGATGACCACCGCCGCCGCGACCGCGAAGGCGAGCCGCCGCCGGCCGGTTGAACCCCCGTCGCGCTCTCGCCGTAGTTCGGGCACCTACCCAAGCTACAAGGAGACGACGGTGAAAAGGATCTACTTGGCGGTCGGAGCGCTCGCGTTGGTCGCGCTGCTCGCGATCGCCGGATGCGGCGGCGGTGGCTCGACCACCTCGGAAACCTCAGGCGGCGAAGGCGAAGCGGCGGCGGCGAGCAACACCAGCGAAGGCGGCGGCCGCTACGGCGCCGCGGAATCCTCGGAAGGCACCGAACCCGCCTCCGCACCGGCGGCGGAACCCACCGGCAAGGTCGCCGTCGTCAAAGTCATGAGCACGCCGAAGCTCGGCAAGGTGATCGTCGACTCCAAGGGCATGACGCTCTACGACTTCCACAAGGACAAGGGCACGACGTCGTCCTGCTACGGCGAATGCGCGGTCGCCTGGCCGCCGCTCCTGACCTCCGGCGAACCGAAGGCGATGGCGGGCGCCGAACAGTCCCTGCTGGGGACGACGAAGCGCAAGGACGGGACCGTCCAGGTCACCTATGCCGGCCACCCGGTCTACGGGTTCGTCGAGGACAGCAAGCCGGGCGAAACCAACGGCAACGACTTCAACGGCTTCGGCGCCTCGTGGTACGCGCTGCTGCCGAACGGGGAAGAGCCGCCGGACTGAGCTGCCCCCCCAGGGTGGGCCCGCCCCCGGCTAGGGCTCGGTGTGGACGACGACGTCGACGATCCGCGCCGAGCCCTCGGGGCGGTTGCGGCGGATCTCCTGCTCGAGCCGGCGCGCCATGTCGTGCGCCGCCTCGAGCGTCGCCTCGGGGCTGGCGACGACGTCGACGAAGACGACCAGCCCGAGCTCGGTCGCCAGCAGTTTGAGCCGCCGCGGCGGGGCGCCGGTGCGCTCCTCGACCAGGGCGACGATCCGCTCCGCGGCCGCGCCGTCCTCGGTGACCGTCACCGCGAACGGCTCCTCCAGCGGCTCCAGGTGCGTCTGCACGTCGTCGACGTCGGACTCGCGCCGCAGCGCCGCCTCGATCCGCTCGGCGACCTCGTGGGCGGCGGCAAGCGGCGTCCCGGCGTCGAGCTTCAGGTGCATGGAGACGCCGCAGCGCTCGCCGCGGCGGTAGATCGCGATGTCGTGCGCTTCCTGGACGGCGGGCTCGGCGAGGGCGATCGCGAGGGCGCGGGCGCGCAGGTCGAGCCCCTCGCGCAGCGGCTCGACGTGGACGACGACGTCGGCGTCCGGGAGCGCGCCGCGGACCGCCGCCTCGACCCGGTCGGCGACCCGGTGGCTGGCGACCAGCGCCTGGTCGGGTGCGGCGCCGATCGTCGCGTCGGCGAAGTAGTGGCCGCCGGACTCGCGCAGGCGCAGCTGGCGCAGCTCGACGTCGTCGAGGGCGCGGATCGCCGCTTCGGCCTCCGCCTGCGCCTCGAGCGGCGAGGTGTCCATCAGCACCCGCGCGTTCTCGTAGATGAGGCGCGAGGCGGCGGCGAAGATGATCGCGGCGACGATCAGCGAGGCGATCGCGTCGCCCTGCTGGAAGCCGAGCGCGACGGCGGCGACGCCGAGCAGCACCGCGAACGAGCCCGCCATGTCGCCGGCGAAGTGGAAGGCGTTGGAGCGGAGCGCCGCGGACTTGTACTTGGCGGCGGTGCGCAGGGAGATCGCCGTGCGACTCATGTCGACCGCGAGGGCGACGGCGATCACGGCGAAGACGTACCACTGCGGGTCGAAGCCGTGGTCGCCGCCGCCGCTGAGCCGGCCGACCGCCTCGATCACGACGAAGACGCCGCCGCCGGTGAGGATCGCCGCCTCGCCGAGCGCCGCGAGGTTCTCCGCGCGCCGGTGCCCGTAGGGGTGCTCGCGGTCGGGCGGCTGCCCGCCGAGGCGCACCGCCAGCAGGGTGAGGATCGCCGCGACGACGTCCCCGCTCGACTCGATCCCGGCCGAGACCAGCGCCAGCGAGCCGGTCGCGATCCCGGTACCGAGCTTCAGCGCGACGAGCAGCACCGCGGCCCCGATCGAGACCAGGGCGGTCTGGGTCTGGCCGCGGGGGGTCATCGGCGGAGCCTATGGGCCGCGGTTGCCTTCAGGGTCCGCACCACGTGGTCCGGCTCGTACCTGACCTGTCCGTGGGTGAAGCGCAGACAGGTCAATCCGGCCGCGGTGTGGGCTTGATCCCGTTCCCGGTCCTTCTTCTGCTCGGCGGGCGTGCGGTGGTAGGTCAAGCCGTCGGTCTCGATCACCAGGCCGAGGTCCGGGAAGTGGAAGTCGACTTCGTAGTCGTCGACCCAGACCGAGGTCCGTGGCTTCGGCAGGCCCGCCCTGCGGACGAGCGGCAGGAACGCCCGCTCCAACTCGCTGCGCGTGTAGCGGAAGGTGGCGATGTCGATGATCCGCCGCAGCCGCGCGACGCCGGGCTCGCCGGGATGCCCGTCGAGCGCCTTGCGCAGATCGTCGGTCCTCACCAGCCCGAGCCGGTCCGCCTCGTTCATCGCCCGCTCCATCCGCGGCGTGTCGTGGCGCGTGGCGAGGTCGATCAGCGTCTGCACCGGCGTCGTGATCGGGATCCCGTCGTAGAGCCCATACCAGCCGCCTTGCAGGGACGGGCGGCGGTGGACCCGGATCCCCGGCGGGCGAATCTCGTCCGGGGAGCGCCGTGAGATCTCGATCCCCGCCGCTTGCTCGACGCCGATCTTGAACAACGCCGCAGCGCTCGAGTGGCTGAGCGCCGCCATTCCCGGACCACCGCAGGCGAGAACCGCTGCCATCCATCGCCCCTGCGGCGTCAGCTCCGGCCTTCCGACCAAATAGATCCCGCGACTCACCGGGTGGAGCCGTCCCCGGGCAATGCGGTGTTCGATACCCCGGCGGGTCAGTCCCAGGGCCATCAGCTGCGCGCGCGTGACGACACCGTGTTGGCTTCGCGCTAGCGACCACGGGCTATGCGTACCGACTGACGCTCGCTGAGTTGACCACACCATGATGTGGCTAGGTCAGCGAGCGCGGATTCTCTCCCCCCTGCCGGCGCTCGGCTGCTCCCTTTTTCGCGCTTAGAGCGGGCGGAGGCGGTCGAAGCGGGTGGCGGGACCGCTCGGGCAGAGGCGGGCTTCGACGCGTTCGAGGAGGCCGGAGGCGATCAGGGCTTCGACCGCCGCCTCGATCTCGGCGGCGCCGAGGCCCTCGCAGCGCTCCTCGAGCTGCTCTTCTGTCAGCCCCTCGGCGCCCGCCAGGAGGACGGCCCGCAGCACCTGTCCCTGAGCTTCCCGATCCTCCCGTCTGCCCGTGCCTGCCACTCGGTCGAGCCTAGCAGGAATGCGAACGTATGTTCGCATTGTTCGGGTCGAGATCAGACCATGCCGAGGCCGCCGCTGACGCCCAGGGTCTCGCCGGTGACGAAGGTGGCATCGTCGGAGGCGAGGAAGGCGACCGCGGCGGCGACCTCGAAGGGCTGGCCGAGGCGACCGAGCTGGGTCTGGGACCGCATGTTGTCGATCAGGCGCTCGCCGACCTCGCCGAGGGCCTTGGCGCCCATCAGCAGCGGCGTCTCGATCGGGCCGGGAGCGATCGCGTTGGCGGTGATGCCGTAACGGCCGTTCTCGCGGGCGATCACCTTGGTGAAGCCGATCACGCCCGCCTTCGCCGCCGAGTAGACGGCCGAGCCCTTGGAGCCGACCCGGCCCGCCTCGCTGGAGATGCTGACGATGCGCCCGTAGCTCGCCCCCTGCATGACCGGGAGCGCCGCGGCGGTGCAGTTGAGCACGCCGTTCAGGTTGATGTCGATGACCCGCTGCCACTGCTCGGGCGTGGTGAGCGGGAAGAAGCCGAACTCGTCGGTGCCCGCGTTGTTGACGAGGATCGCGATGTCGCCGACCGCCTCGACCGCCGCGCGCGCCGAGTCCAGCGAGGTGACGTCGAGCTCGACCGCGTGGCCGTTCACCTCGCCCGCGACCTTCTCCGCGCCCTCGGTGTTGACGTCACCGACCCAGACCTCCGCGCCTTCGGCGGCCAGCCGCTCGGCGATCGCTGCGCCGATCCCGCTCGCGCCGCCCGTCACGAGCGCCTTCCTCCCATCGAGCCTCACGCCGGGCAGCATAGACTGCCTCCCTTGCGAAGCCAGGAATCGATGCGCGTCGCCCTCCTCGCGGGCGGCACCGGCGGGGCCAAACTGGCCGCCGGCATGCAGGAGGAGATCGGCGCGGCGCTGACCGTCGTCGCCAACACCGCCGACGACATCGAGACGCTCGGCGTCCACGTCTCCCCCGACCCGGACCTCGTCACCTACTGGCTGAGCGGCGAAATCGACGAGGAGCGCGGCTGGGGACTCCGCGACGACACCTTCACAGTGATGGAGCGGATGGCCGACGTCGGCGCGCCGAACTGGTTCAGCCTCGGCGACCGCGACCTTGCCTCCTGCCTCTACCGCGCCGAGTTCCTCCGCGAGGGCGGGCGCCAGACCGACGCGCAGGCGCAGATCTCCCGCGGGCTCGGGGTCACGGCGACGGTGCTGCCGATGTGCGACGAGGCGGTGCGCACCCACGTGCTGACCGAGCACGGCCGGCGCGAGCTGCAGGAGTACCTGATCCTCGACGGCGGGCAGCCGCGGATCGACGGCGTGGAGCTCGACGGGATCGCCGAGGCGCGCCCCACGGCGGAGGTCGCGGACGCCTTCCGCACCGCCGACCTGATCGTCCTCGGCCCCTCCAACCCGGTGATCAGCATCGGCCCGATCCTCGCCGTCCCGGGGATGCGCGAGGCGATCGAGGCTGGGTCCGCACCGGTCGTCGCGGTCAGCCCCTACGTCGGCGGCCAGATCCTCAAGGGCCCGACGAACAAGTTCATGGAAGCGCTGGGACGGCCGACCACGGCGGCGGGCGTCGCCTCCCTCTACACCGGGCTGATCGACGCGATGGTCGTCGACGAGGACGACCCCGACCCGCCCCCGGCCGAGGTCCCGACCCTCCCCGCGAAGACCCTGATGGACGGCGCCGGGGGCCGGGTGCGCCTGGCGCGCACCGTCCTCGACTACGGCCAGACGCTGATCGACGCATGAGGGCAACGGCGGTGGTGCCGGTGAAGCGCTTCGCGGTGGCGAAGTCGCGGCTCGGGCCGGGGATCGAGGCGACGCGCAAGCCGGAGCTGGTGGCGGCGATGATCGGCGACGTGCTGGCGGCGATCGGCCGCGCGCGCATGGTCGAGCGGACCATCGTGGTGAGCCAGGAGCCGTTGGCGGTGGACCTTGCCGCGACAGCGGGGGCCGAGCTGGTCAGCGACTTCGACGACGCGAGCCACAGCGCCGCCGCGCTGGCGGGGACGGCGGTCGCCAAGGCGGCCGGGGCGCGCTGCGTGGCGCTGCTGCCCGGCGACTGCCCGCTGCTCGACCCGCGCGAGCTCGACCGCATGCTGACCGGCGTCCCCGACCCCTACGTCGCGGTGATCCCGGACCGCCACGGGACCGGCACCAACGCGCTGGTGCTGGCGCCGCCCGACGCGATCGAGCCGAGCTTCGGCGAGGGCAGCAAGGAGCGCCACGTGGCCGCGGCGCGGGCGGCGGGGATCCCGTTCGGGGTCGAGGAGCTGTCGTCCCTGGGACTCGACCTCGACACGCCCGCGGACATCGTCGCGCTGACGATGCGGGTGGAGCGCGACGGCGGCGCGAAGCGGACGGCGAAGGCGCTGGGGATATGAGCGCGGGGACGGCGGGCGAAGGCGCGGGGACGCCGAGCGGCGGCGGGGACGCCGCGCGGCCCGCCGCCGAAGTGCACGTGCGGCCGGTGCTCGGCATCCCGCAGATCGCCGCCGGGGACCCGCTCGGCGAGCTGATCGCGGCGCGCGTCGGGGAGCTCGCCGACGGCGACGTGGTCGTCGTCTCCCAGAAGGTCGTCTCCAAGGCCGAGGGCCGCACGCGGCGGCTGTCGAGCGTCATCCCCGGCGCCGAGGCGAGCAAGCTGGCGCGGATCCTCGGCAAGGAGCCGAACCTGGTGCAGCTGATCCTCGAGGAGAGCGCCGAGGTGGTGCGGGCCGAACGCGGGGTGCTGATCGTCGAGACCAATCACGGCCTCGTCTGCGCCAACGCCGGCATCGACAGCTCGAACGTCGGCGACCCCGAGTCGGTGCTGCTGCTGCCCGAGGACCCCGACGCCTCGGCGCGGCGGCTGCGCGCCGAGATCGGCGGCGCCGCGGGGGCGCGGATCGGCGTCGTGATCGCCGACAGCTTCGGCCGCGCCTGGCGGATCGGACAGGCCGAGGTGGCGATCGGTTGTGCCGGGCTGGTGCCGATCGACGACTGGCGCGGCCGCCACGACGCGACCGGCCGCGAGCTGATGGCGACCCAGATCGCGATCGCCGACGAGGCGGCGGGGGCGGCGGACCTGGTCCGCGACAAGGCCGCCGCGGTGCCGGCGGTGGTGGTCGGCGGCCTCGGCCGCTGGGTCACCGTCGAGGACGGCCCCGGCGCGGCGGCGATCCGCCGGCCGCGCGAGGACGACCTCTTCCGCTGAGCGAGGCCGGAGCCGGCCTCAGTTTTTGTGCAGGGCGTCGCGGACCTTGTCGATGCCCTCCTTCAGCTTGCCGGAGGCCTTGTCGACCTTGCCCTCGTTCTCCAGGTCTTTGTCGCCGGTCAACTTGCCGGCGGCCTCCTTGACCCGCCCTTTGGCGTCATCTTTGTTGCTGGGAGCATCAGCCATTTGAGTCCCTTTCGTCGCTTTCCGCTTGCCTTTTGCCGGTACCCGGCGCCGAGCGCCACTACGCCGAAGGTCGAGTTCGCACTTATCCGCGGATAGCGCGGATAAGTGCGAACTCACCCGTGGGCGGGGCGGCGGGCTAGGTGGAGACGACGAGGACGGCGGAGCCCTCGATGCGGCCGTGGCGGGCGTCTTCGAGCGCCTGCTGGGCGTCCTGGAGCGGGTAGGTCGTGACGGCGGCGCGGACCGGCACTTCGGGGGCGATCCGCAGCAGGTCCTCGCCGTCGGCGCGGGTCAGGTTGGCGACCGAGCCGAGCGTCCGCTCCCCCCAGAGCAGGTCGTAGGAGAAGGCGGGGATCTCGCTCATGTGGATGCCGGCGCTGATCACCCGGGCGCCGCGGGCGCTCGCCTTCAGCGCCTGGACCATCAGCGGGCCGACCGCGGCGAAGACGATCGCCCCGTCGAGCTCCTCCGGCGGCAGCTCCGAGGAGCCGCCCGCCCACTCGGCGCCGAGGCCGCGGGCGAACGCCTGGCCGTCGGCGTCCCCGTCGCGGGTGAAGGCGAAGACGCGGCGGCCTTCGTGCACCGCGACCTGGCAGAGGATGTGGGCGGAGGAGCCGAAGCCGTAGAAGCCGATCCGCTCCGCCTCGCCGACCAGCCGCAGCGCCCGGTAGCCGATCAGCCCCGCGCAGAGGAGCGGCGCCGCCTCGGCGTCGGAGTAGGGCGCCGGGATCGGGAAGCAGAAGTCCTCCGCGGCGGCCGCGAACTCGGCATAGCCGCCGTCCACGTCGTAGCCGGTGAAGCGGGCGTGCTCGCAGAGGTTCTCGCGCCCTTCGCGGCAATAACGGCAGGTGCCGTCGGCCCAGCCGAGCCAGGGGACGCCGACGCGGTCGCCCAGCTCGAAGCGCCGCGCCCCCTCCCCCGCGCCGACCACCTCTCCGACGATCTGGTGTCCCATCACCAGCGGCAGCTTCGGCTCACCCTGAAGCTCGGCGTCGTAGATGTGGAGGTCGGTGCGGCAGACGCCGCAGGCGCGGACCGCGAGCTTTACCTCGCCGGGCCCGGGCTCGGGCTCAGGGACGTCGGCGAGGCGGAGTGGCCGGCCCGGCTGGTCGAGGACCATCGCCCGCATCGCCGCCCCCCGCTCCCTCGCTACGCCGCCGCGTCCGCGTAGGTCTCGACGATCTCATACAGCGTCGTCCGCTGGGCGGGGACGCGCCCGGCCCGCCGCGCCGCCGCCACCAGGTCCTCGACCTCCAGGCGCACCCCGTGCTGGGATCCCGCCATCCGCGAGATGCTCTCCTCCATCAGCGTCCCGCCGAGGTCGTTGACCCCCCAGCGCAATGCCTCGGTCGCCCCCTCGAGGCCCATCTTCACCCAGGAGGCCTGCAGGTTGGTGATCGTCCTCCCCAGGGCGAGGCGGAAGGCGGCGGTGTGCTTGAGGTTCTCGCGCATCGTGATCTCCTCGATCCCGTGCGTGCGGCCCAGCAGGGTGTTGAAGGGGATGAAGGAGAGCGGCACGAACTCGGTGATCCCGCCGGTCCGTTCCTGCAGGCCGCGGACGACCTGCATGTGGCGGGCCAGCTCGCGGGGCTCCTCGATGTGGCCGAACATCACCGTCGAGGTCGAGCGCAGGCCCGCCCGGTGGGAGGCCTCGATGATCTCCACCCAGCGGGCGACCGGCAGCTTGTTGGGGGAGATCCGCCTGCGCACCCCGTCGTCGAGGACCTCGGCGGCGGTGCCGGGGGTGGAGCCGAGGCCCTGGGCGAGCAGGTACTCGAAGACCTCCCCGGGCTCCTTGCCCGAGCGCTCGCAGGCGTGGTGGATCTCCATCGGCGAGTAGGCGTGGAGGTGCAGTTGGGGCGCGGTCTCCTTGGCCAGGGCGAGCCAGCGCCCGTAGGCCTCCAGGGTGAGGTCGGGGTGGATGCCGCCCTGCATGCAGAGCTCGGTGGCGCCGAAGGCCACCGCCTCCTCTATCCGGGCGGCGAAGTCGGCCTCGGAGACCTCGTAGGCGTCCGGCGAGCGCCTGCCCTGGCCGAAGCCGCAGAAGGCGCAGCCGACCACGCAGACGTTGGTGAAGTTGATGTTGCGGTTGACGACGAAGGTGGCGGTGTCGCCTACGAGCTCGGCCCGCAGCTCGTCGGCGGCGACCCGCATCTCCTCGATCACCTCGGGGCGGGTCTCGGCGAAGAGCGCGGTCAGCTCGTCCTCGGTCAGGGCGATCCCCTCGCGGCCCTTGGCGATCGCCCGGGGGGCCAGGGAGGCGTCGAGGTGCTCCTCGGAGCGCCTCCCCGAGCCCTTCCTCGGGATGAAGCTCCAGTACTTCAGCTTGACCACGTCGAGCACCCCCTGCTCCATCCACCCCGGGTCCATGTACTGCGGGTAGACGCAGAGGCGCTCGGTGAGGGCGTAGCCGCGGGGGGCGAGCTCCTTGCGGACCTGGTGGGGGCTCGGGAAGGGCTCCTCGGGGGAGATGTGGTCGCCGTTGGCGCTCAACCCGCCGAGGTCGGTGGCCCCCGCCTCGACCAGCTCCGGCCACCAGTCCGACAGGTTCGGCGGGACCTGGACGCCGACGCCCGGCATCAGCCTCCTGCACTCGACGATCAGGCGCTTGATCTCCTCGATCGACACGTCGGTCGCCCAGGCCGGTGAGGAGGGCGAGGGGGACCCTGGACGAACCTCCCCGCCGTTCGTGAGGGAAGGGTCCCCCTCGTCCTCCGCCCCCGCCCAGCGCCTACGCGAGGCCTCCTCGGCGATGTCGGCCACCTCGGCGCCGTAGTAGCGGGGGTGGGGGACGAAGTTCTGCAGGATCACCTCCTGGACGTGGCCGTACTCCTCGTGCAGCGCCGCGATCGCCTCCAGGGATTCGACGCGTGAGTCGACGCTCTCGCCGATGCCGACGAGGATGCCGGTGGTGAAGGGGATCTTCAGCTCCCCCGCGGCGCGGATCGTCGCCAGCCGTTCCTCGGGGTGCTTGGTGGGGCTGCCCGCGTGCACCGTCTCCATCAGGCTCTCGTCGACCGACTCCAGCATCAGGCCCTGGGAGGCGGTCACCTCGCGCAGCCGCGCGAGGTCCTCCTTGCTCAGCACCCCGAGGTTGGTGTGGGGGAGCATGCCGCGCTCCAGGGCCCGCTCGCAGGCCCAGACGACGTAGCCCGTGAAGTCCTCGTGGCCCCAGGCCTCGAGGCGCTCGGCGACCACCGGGTTGACCTCGGGCCGCTCGCCGGTGAGGACCAGGAGCTCCTTGGTGTTGCGCCTCGCCGCCTCGTCGAGGATCCGCTCGACCTCGGCGGGGGCGTGGATGTGGGCCTGGTGGGTGGCGAAGGCGCAGTACTTGCAGTAGCAGCGGCAGGTGCGCGAGAGCGAGAGGGTGAAGTTGCGGGAGAAGGTGACCCGTTGCACCCGGCAAAACTACAGGGCGCGCCGGCTCGGCCGGAACGCGCCCCGGTGCCGGGTCAGACAACGGACCCGGCATTCACCCACTTGGGGGATGAGCGCCCCGGCCGTCCGGGGCGCCCCGCTCCTTATGCTTTTTTGGGGTCGGTTTTCGGGTCGGTCGGGCCGGCGCCTTTGCCGCCGCGCGCCGCCGCCGGGGCGACCCGCTGGGGCGGCTCGGTCGGGGCCGGGCCGCCGGCCTCGATCACGAAGCGCCAGACGCCGACCGCGAGCAGCGAGCCGACCACCGGGCCGACGAGGTAGGGCCAGACGCCGCCCCATTCTTCACCGGCGAGCGCCGCGCCGAACCAGCGGGCGGGGTTGAAGCAGGCCCCGGTCAGCGGGCCGCCGACCATGACCATGAAGACGAAGGTGGTGCCGATCGCGAGCGGGCCCCAGTCCTTGGTGCTCTTCTCGGAGAAGACGACGGCGAGGATGACGAGGACGAGGGTGAAGACGCCGATCGCCTCGACCGCGGCACCCGCGGTGTTGTTGGCGAGCAGGCTGCTCACGGAGCCGGCGCCATAGTGCACGGAGCGGCCCTCGTCGAGCAGCAGCGCCTTGGTCAGGTACGCGCCACCGACCGCGCCGATCAGCTGGGCGAGGACGTAGATCACCGCGTCGATCACGCTGATCTTGCGGATCGTCGCCGCGGCGAGCGTCACCGCCGGGTTGAAGTGGCCGCCGCTGACCGCGCCGAACATGCAGATCACGCCGAAGAGGGTCAGTCCCTGGACGAAGCCGACCACGGCAAAGTCCGAGCCGAACGACGCCTGCGCGCCGGTCGAGACGAAGAGAGTGACCACGCTGGTGATGAAGAAGACCAGCAGGAAAGTGCCGATCAACTCCGCGAAGTACGCGGACAGTCCTTTTTGCTCCAGCTCCACTCTCGTTCCCCTCCTAGAAGTTTGTCCCTCGCCAAAACAGAAGCGGCGGCAGTCTACCCATATTTGCTCAAGGTTTTAGAGTTCCTGCCAGATGGATCGGGCTGTCGCGCTGCTGGCGGCCGCCCTGCTGCTTGCCGGCCTCGCCGGCTGTGGCGGGAGCGGTGCGGAACCGGGCGCGCCGAAAGGCGCGACCGTCGTGCTCGATTTCACGCCCAACGCGGTCCATTCCGGCATCTACGCGGCGCAGGCCGAAGGCTTCTACGAGGACGCGGGAATCGACCTCCACGTCCAGGTGCCAGGCGAATCGACCGACGCGCCGAAGCTGCTCGCCGCGGGCCGCACCGACTTCGCGATCCTCGACATCACCGACCTCGGCATCGCCGACGAGAAAGGGCTCGAACTGGTCGGCATCATGCCGATCGTCCAGCGCCCGCTCGCGGCGGTGCTGGCGCTCCTCCACGGTCCGGTGAAGCGACCCCGAGATCTCGACGGCCACTCGGTCGGCGTCGCCGGCCTCCCCTCCGACACCGCGGTCGTCGACTCCGAGGTCAGCGCCGACGGCGGCGACCCGGCGGGCGTCGACGAAGTGACGATCGGCTTCAACGCGGTCGCCTCCCTGGCGGCCGGAAAAGTCGACGCCGCAACCGGCTTCTGGAACGCCGAGGCGGTCGAGGCCGAACGCCAGGGCATCCCCCTCCGCGTCTTCAAAGTCGACGAATTCGGCGCGCCCCCTTATCCGGAGCTGGTGCTGACGACGACGCGCAAGGAGCTGGAAGACGAACCGAAGCTGGTCGAAGGGATGGTCGAAGCCACGCGGCGCGGTTACGAATTCACGCAGTCTCAGCCACAGAAGGCACTCGACGACCTCCTCGCCGCGAACAAGAGCCTCGAACGCGCCGACCAGGCGGCGCAGCTGCAGGTGCTGCTCCCGGCGCTGAAGCCCGCGCCGTTCTCGGAGCCGGTGCTGAAGGAATGGTCCGCCTGGGCGAGTTCGCATGGTCTGCTGCCGGAGCCTCTGGAAGTGAAGGGCGCCTTCGATCTGGAATAGGCGGGTGGCGCCTTGGGCGGGGGTCCGGGGCGCTTGCGGCCGTCCGAGGGAGGTCCTGGGCTCCTCATGGGGGTCCTGGCAGGCTGTGACCCCCATGAGAAGCCCAGGACGTGAGGCGTTCGTGGGAGAGGCGTCACAGGGACGTCGCGAAGTCGGACTTACGTGACGATCGGGTCGGAGAGTCTCCACACCTCGGCCGGATCCGTGACGAAGATGCCGGGAACGTCACGCTTCCCGGCCCCGGGAGGCCCTTCCCAGGCCAGGATCGAGGGCCCGGAGCGCGCGGTCGACCTAAGGTCCGGTAGCCGGACGTTAGGTCGACCGCGCCCCCGTCGGTGTTGCACAACGCGGGAGGAAGCGTGGAGTTCCCGGCATCTCCGTCACGGATCCGGCGGCCGGGAGCTCGCGTGGTTCGAAATCCACCTATGGGGTGGATTTCGAACCACGCGGGACCGACCGGGGACCCGCGTGGTTGGAAACCCGCGCCATACGCGGATTTCCAACCACGCAGATCCCTGACCGTTCGAGGCCCCGGCCCTCGGTGCCCGTCGTGGCGCATCCGTCACGGATCCGTGAACCTCCCGTGCGCCTCCCGCCGGTGTCCCTCACACCTTCCGCACACCCGCCCCTCTCGCCACGGCCACAGCCTGCCCGGGCCGTGGCGAGAGGGGCGCGTCCGTTACCCGGGCGACAGCTTGCGGGGTATGAGCCCTTCCCGGGCGACAGCTTGCGGGGCCCCGTCCCTTCCGGGCGCCAGCTTGCGGGGCCTGAACCCTCCCCGGGCCCCAGCCTGCGGCGCCCCGTCCCTCCGGGCGCCGGCCCAAGACCACCCGCGCCCTGCCCCGGCGCGCCGACTGGCACGCGCTCAGCTTCTAGCCGACCAGCGCCGCGACCAACTCGGGCAGTTCGCGCGCCATGCGCGAACGGGGGACGACCTTGTCGATTCCCGCTGCGTCGGCGAGCGCCTTCGTGTCGGCGTCGACGTGGGAGTAGTAGCCGAGGACCGGCACGCCTAGCCCGATCAGCGCCTCCGGGTTCTCGACCTCGAGGTCGGCGACGATCGCGTCGATCGCGTCCAGCGGCGCCTCCTCAAGTGACGCTGACGTCACGACTTCGTGTCCGGCAGCACTCAGGGTCGCGTCGACGCGGCTGCCGAGCATCAGGTCCGTGGAGATGCTGAGGACGCGGGCCATCGCGGAGCGGAGGTGGCCGGCGCCCTAGATGCTGCGGCGCTCGCGGAACTCCTCGCGGACGCTTTCCGGGCGTCCCCACATCTGCACGACCTCGGAGCGGCCCTCGCGGACCTCGGCGACGTGGAGTTCGCCGCCGACGCCCTCGGCGTCGATTTTCGCCAGCACGCCCTTGACCGTCTCCGCCGCGGCGGCGTGGCCGAAGCTGTGGGCGACGATCAGCCGCCAGTGCCACTGGCGCGGCCGGTTGTAGACCTGCGCGTTGACCTGGCTGAGGAAGACGGCGCAGTCGATGTAGCGGCTCTCGTCGTCGATCCGCAGGTCGACCTCGAGGTCGGTCCAGTCCGGCGGCAGGGCGTCGATGATGCGCTGGAAGTCGTCGGCGAGTGCCATGGCCGCAGAGGCTACCGCTCCTCCCCGCCGGCTGTTCCTTTTGCCGACACGTCCGGCGAAAGGAACAGCTAACCGGCCACGAACTCGTACAGCAGGAAGACGTTGAGGGCGATGATCAGGGACGCCAGCACGCCGGCCAGCACCGAGAGCCAGCGCGGGTTGACGAGGTTCCCCATCACCTCGCGCTTGGCGGCGATCATCAGCAGCGGCACCAGCGCGAAGGGGATGCCGAAGGAGAGGACGACCTGCGAGCCGACCAGGGCATCGGTCGGGTTGATGCCGATCGCCAGGATCAGGAGCGCCGGCGCCAGCGTGATCGCGCGGCGCAGGAAGAGGGGGATCTGGCGGTGGATGAACCCCTGCATCACCACCTGCCCGGCCAGCGTGCCGACCGAGGAGGAGGCGAAGCCGGACGCGAGCAGGGCGACCCCGAAGATCGTCGCGGCCCCGCCCGAGTCGATCTGCTGGAGCCCCTGGTAGGCGCCTTCGATCGTTTCGATCCCCATCAGGCCGCCGCCGTGGAAGAGGGCCGCGGCGACGATCATCATCGCCAGGTTGACCGCGCCGGCGATCGCCAGGGCGATCACCACGTCGATCTTCTCGAAGCGCAGGATGCGGCGCCGCTCGTCGTCGTTGCGGCCGATGATCCGGTTCTGGGTCAGCGCCGAGTGCAGGTAGATGACGTGCGGCATCACCGTCGCGCCGACGATGCCGGTCGCCAGCAGGATCGACTCGGTGCCGCCGAAGCCGGGGACGAAGAGGTGCTTGGCGACTTCGCCGCCGTCCGGGGAGGCGTCGATCAGCTCGTAGGCGAAGGAGGCGACGACGACGAGGACGAGGACCGTGATCGCCGCCTCGAGCTGGCGGAAGCCGCGCCGCTGCAGGGCGAGCAGGGTGAAGGTGCCGGCGCCGGCGATCAGCCCGGCGGCGAAGAGCGGGATGCCGAAGAGGAGGTTGAGGCCGAGGGCGGCGCCGACGATCTCGGCGAGGTCACAGGCCATCGCGACGACCTCGGCCTGCAGCCAGAGGCCGATCGAGGTGCGCCGGGAGAAGCGTTCGCGGCAGAGCTCGGCGAGGTTCTTGCCGGTGGCGATGCCGAGCTTCGCCGACTGCGACTGGACCAGCATCGCGACCAGGTTGGCGGCGAGCACCACCCACAGCAGCAGGTAGCCGAACTTGGCGCCGCCGCTGATGTTGGTGGCGAAGTTGCCGGGGTCGATGTAGGCGACGGCGGCGATGAAGGCCGGGCCGAGGAAGGGCCAGATGCGGGCGAGGCCGCGCGCGTCGCCGTAGAGGGAGCGGTGGGCGGCGGCGGCGACCGCGGCCTCGCCGGGGAGCGCCTGCTCGGCTTCCGAGCGGGCGGCGGGCGGGGTCAAGCCGCCGCCTCCGGCGGGACGCGCCGCGACGCCACCGGCGGGGCCAGGTCGGGGCCGGGGATCGGGGTCCCGTGCGGGTCGTGGCTCGGTTCGCCGAGCTTCGCCGCGATCAGCGCCTCGAGGTCCTCGGAGATGTAGTGCTCGAGCACCTCCGCCTCGGCGTGGACGCGGTCGTGCGGCATCCCCAGCGCCTCGGCGAGGAAGGCCTCGATCAGCCGGTGGTGGCGGATCACCTCGAGCGCCACCTTCTCCCCGGCGGGCGTCAGGCTCACCCCCTTGTAGGGCACGTAATCGGCGAGGCCGACCTCGGCGAGCTTCTGCAGCATCGCGGTGGCCGTCGCCGGGGTGACGCCGAGGCGGGCGGCGACCTCGCCGGTCGGCACCCGCTCGCGGTCGACGCCGAGCGCGTAGACCGCCTTGCAGTAGTCCTCGATGGCTTGGGAATTAGACACGTCTAAAAGTGGAGTTTAGACACATCTAAAAAGCCCGCGTCGGCGGCTTCCTAGAATCATCGCCATGCCCGTCACCGTCGAGCTCGACGCCCAGTACCGCCAGCTGCGCGAGGAATGCGGGCTGCTGGTGCGGGAGCGCGCCTTCATCGACGTGCTCGGTCCCGACGGGGCGGAGTACCTGCAAGGGCAGGTGACCAACGACGTCGAGTCGGTCGCGGTCGGCGAGGGGCAGTACGCGGCGCTGCTCGACCGCAAGGGGCACATGCAGGCCGACCTGCGGGTGCTGCGGGTGGGCGAGGAGGCGATCCTGCTGGACACCGAGCCGGCCGCCAAGGACGCCGCGCTGCGACACCTGACGATGTACTCGATCGGGCGCGACGTGCAGGTCCTCGACGCGAGCGCCGAGCGCGGGGCCATCTCGCTGCTCGGGCCGCGGGCGGTGGAGATCGCCGGGACGCCGCCGCTGCCGGAGTTCGCCAACGAGGCGACGACGATCGCGGGCGTCGAGGTGGTCGCGGTCGGGACGCGCGAGGGGATCGACCTCCTCCACCCCGCCGCCGAGCGCGAGCGCCTCGTCGCCGCGCTGAGCGAGGCGGGCGCGGTCGAGGTCAGCCCCGAGGCGGTCGAGATCCTGCGGGTCGAGTCCGGCGTCCCCCGCTTCGGCACCGAGATGGACACCGCGACGATGCCGGCCGAGGCGGGGATCGTCGAGGACGCCGTGAGCTTCACCAAGGGCTGCTACATCGGCCAGGAGACCGTCGCCCGCCTCCACTACAAGGGCAAGCCGAACCGCCATCTGCGCGGGCTGCGGCTGAGCGGCGCGGCGGCGCCCGGCGCGGCGCTGCGCCTGGGCGAGAAGGAGGTCGGGACGCTGGGCGGGAGCGTCGTCTCCCCCGTCCTCGGTCCGATCGGCCTGGCCATCGTCCGCCGCGAGGCGGAGCCCGGCGTCGAGCTCGCCGTAGGTGAAGATGGCGTTACGGCTGAAGTTGTCGCCCTCCCCTTCGGCTAGATTCAGCGCCGAGATGGTTCACGGGAGAGCCAGAGTCGCGGGGGGCGGCGCGCTCGCCGCGCTGATCTTGGCCTTGGTCGGCGCCGGTTGCGGCGCCGAGAGCCACCCCAACGAACCGCGGCCCGCGGTGTCGACGCGGGTCAGCGTGACGATCGGCAACGGCGGCATCGTGGTCAAGCCGAGCGCGATCGGCATGGGCCCCGAAAAGCACCAGCAGCTGCCCCAGAACCAGAACCACCCGCAGCCGCCGATCAAGACCAAGGCACCGCTCAACGTCGTCTTCGTCACCGCCAACCAGACCGGCAAGGGCTCGAAGCTCGTGATCCGCGGCCCCCACCAGGAGACCTCGCCGCAGATCAACCCCAACAGCCCCGGCACCTTCTCCGCCGAACTGCCGACCGGCAGCTACACGATCGCCGCCGCGGGAACCCACGGCACCCCCGCGACCCTCAAGGTCGGCCCGTTCCGGGCAAGCTCCCAGAACGACCTGCTGCTGCCCTGAGGCGCCCCCACGCCGCCTCAGGCGTCGATAATGACCGGGGTTCCGAGGGGAACGCGGCGGAAGAGGTAGCGCATGGTTTCGTCGGTGGCGCGGATGCAGCCGAGGGATTCGGCGTTGCCGACGGCGCCGGGGGTGCCGTGGATCGCGAGGCGGTCGCCGCCGATCCAGCCGGCGGGGAGTTCGCGGGTCTGGTGGCCGCTCAGGGCGAGGGCGCAGCAGCCGTAGTAGGGGCTGTCACGGAAGCTGATCCCGTCGGTGACGCCATAGCGGCCGGGGGGCGTTTCGGTCCCCGGGCCACCGATCGTGACCGCGAAGCGGCCCGCCGGCTGCTTGCCGTAGCGGAGTTCGAGGATGCGGCCGGCGAGGTCGGCGTGGAGCGACCAGCGGGTCCAGTAGACGTCGACCTTGCGCGGATCGCGGGCGATCCAGGCGAGCTCGCCGTCCGGCATCTCGGGGGCGGTGACGCCGAGCCAGCCGGGCTTCGTCACGACCACCGAGAAGGCGGCCGGCGAGCCGAATTCGGTCTTGTCGCCGAGGCGGGCGACGACCGGGCCGCCGGGTTCGCTCTCGAGGTCGACGCGGGCGCCTTCGCGGACGTGGGCGATCAGGAAGGCGGTGCCGCGGCGTGGGCGGGCGAGGAGGGTCGGCGGGCGGGTCGGCCTCGCGGGCGCGGGGGACGCCGCCGATCCGCCGCCCGAGGAGCCCGAGGGGCCGCCTGATCCGCCGCCGGCCGAGGAGCCGGCCCCGCCGCCGCGGCGCGGCACCTTGGCGCCGATCGCGGCGTGGCCGGGCCGGGCCGCTTCCCCGCTCGCCGTCTCGCCGCCGGGGACCGAGACGCGGATCACGGTCGTCCGCGCCGCCCCGTCGCCACCGCCTTCGTCGAGCACGTGGAAGAGCAGCGCGAAGGCGGCGATCACCGCCACCGCCGCGGCGACGGCACCGAGCGTCGTGAGCAATCGGTCGACCACCTACGCCCATGGTGGCGCACCCGGGTCGCCCGGCCGGCGCAGCCCGCTGTTTGCGGCGATCGCGGCGCCCGATGGCGTCCGCCCCGCGCGCAACCATCGTTGGTCCGATGACCATCGTCCTCGCCATCGCCGTCCTGGCCCTCGTCGCCGCCCTCCTCTACGTGACCGTGGGTCGCAAGGAGGAGCCCGCGCCCGAGCCGGTCGACGTCCGCGCCGCGGTCCAGGAGGCGACCTCCGCCGCGGTCGCCGACCTGCAGCGGATGAACGAGGAGTCGCGCAAGGTCGACGCGAAGACCGCGGAGGCGGCGCTGGAGCGGCGCGAGGCCGAATTCCGCCGCCTGACCGAGCCGATCGGCCAGAACCTGGTGCGGATCGAACGCGAGGTGGCGACGATGAGCCGTGACCGCAAGGCCGCCGACGGCGCCGTGCGCTCGCTGCTCGACGAGATGAAACTGGGGCTGACCGACCTCGGCGCCCAGACCGGCACGCTGGTCAAAGCGCTGCGCCAGCCGAAGACCCGCGGCGAATGGGGCGAGGTGCAGCTGAAGCGCTGCGTCGAGCTGGCCGGGATGACCGAGCACGTCGACTTCGAGACCCAGACCACGCTGCACGGCGAGGACGGGCTGCTGCGCCCGGACGCGATCGTGATGCTGCCGGCGGAACGCAAGGTCGTGATCGACTCGAAAGTGCCGCTCGACGCCTATCTGGAGGTGCTCGAAGCCGAGGACGAATCGTCACGGCGGGGCGAGCTGATCCGCCATGCCCGCCAGGTGCGCGACCACATCTCGAAGCTCGCCTCGAAGCGCTACCAGGACCAGTTCGCGAGCGGGGACACGCCCGACTTCGTCGTCTGCTTCATGCCCTCGGAGGCCGCCCTGCACGCCGCCTTCGAGGCGGAGCCGAGCCTCTACGACCACGCGCTCGAGCAGAAGATCCTGATCGCGACGCCGACCACGCTGGTCGGACTGCTGCGGACGGTCGAGCTCGGCTGGCGGCAGGAGCGGATCGCGGCGGAGGCGCAGGAGATCGCGGGCGCCGCCAACGAGCTCTACGGCCGCATGGGCACCTTCCTCCAGCACCTCTCGAAAAGCGGTCGCCAGCTCTCCTCCGCGGTCAACGCCTACAACTCGGCGGTCGCCTCGGCGGAGAGCCGCGTGATGCCGTCGCTACGGCGGTTCCAGGAGCTCGGCGCGGCGCGCGGCGAGGAGCTCGAGCCGCCGAAGCCGATCGACGGCTTGCCGCGGCGGGTGGTCGCGGCCGAGCTGGAGGAGCTGGAGCGGAGCGGCGAGCACGACGATTCGGTGGTCGAGCTGCCCGCGCGCACCGGGACCGACGACGCGTAGATGGGGTAGTTCCACGACGGGGCACGCGGTTCCAGGCGGGGTCCGGCGTGCTGCGGGCCGTCCGAGGTGGTTTCAGGGTGTCCTGGGCTCCTCATGGGGGTCCTGGCAGGCTGTGACCCCCATGAGGAGCCCAGGACGTGAGGCGTGCGTGGGAGAGGCGTCACAGGGACGTCGCGAAGTCGGACTTCCGTGGGGGAGGCGTCACAGGGACGGGGGGAGGTCGGACTTACGTGACGATCGGGTCGAGGAGTCTCCACACCTCGGCCGGATCCGTGACGAAGATGCCGGGAACGTCACACTTTCCGGCCTCGGAAGGCCCTTTTCGGGCCTGGATCGAGGGGCTGATAACGCGCTGCGTGGATTGACCGTCCTATAGCACGGTCAATCCACGCAGCGCGTAGGTCGGTGTTGCACAACACGGGAGGAAGTGTGGAGTTCTCACGCCCTTCGTGACGACGTCTGACTCCCGTCACGGATCCGTGACCATCCCGACGCACCCCCGTGAGGCTCCCGCGCGCCTTCCTCCATGCCTTTCATACCCGCCACTCTCGCCACGGCCACAGCCTGCCCGGGCCGTGGCGAGAGTGGCGCGTCCCTTCCCCGGGCGACAGCTTGCGGCGCCCCGTCCCTTCCGGACGCCGGCCTGCGAGGCCACCGTCCCTCCCGAGGCGCCAGCAGGTTCTTCCCTGCCCGCGACGTGCCACGGGCGTAATTCACCGGTGGAACTACTCATCCAGGGGTCCCGACGACGGCCGAGGGGGCGGGCACGCCGCCGGGTACCGGTAGCTCATCTAGGATGCCGCGGCAGGCGGGAAATCAAAACGGAGGCAAAGCTTTGGCTGTCGATACCAGCAACCTGACCAACCTCGACGTCGAACCGGGGACGCTCCCGGAGACGATGGCAGCGTGGGTGATCCGCAAAGAGCGCGAGGGCGAACCGAAGGACGCCTTCCAGCTCGAGCAGATCGAGGTTCCCGAGCCGGGCGCCTTCGAGGTGATCGTCCGGGTGATGGCAGCCGGCGTGAACTTCAACAACGTCTGGGCCTCGCTGGGCAAGCCGGTCTCGGTCTTCGGCTACGGCGACCATCCCGAGTACGGCCACCACATCGGCGGCTCCGACGCTTCCGGCATCGTCTGGAAGGTCGGCGAGGGCGTCACCCGCTGGAAGCCGGGCGACGAGGTCGTCGTCCACTGCAACCAGGCCTCCTACGAGGACGTCGAGGTGCACGGGCTCGACCCGCTCGCCGCGCCGAGCCAGACGATCTGGGGCTACGAAACGACCTGGGGCTCCTTCGCCGAGTTCACCAAAGTGCAGGCACAGCAGCTCCTCCCCCGGCCTCAGAACATGAGCTGGGCCGAGGCCTGCTCCTACGGCCTCACCTACTTCACCGCCTACCGGATGCTGATGGACAAATGCAAGCTGCAGGCCGGGCACAACGTCCTGATCTGGGGCGCGGCGGGCGGCCTCGGCGTCTTCGCGACTCAGCTCTGCAAGGCGGCGGGCGCCAACGCGGTCGGCATCGTCTCCTCCGACGAGAAGGGCGAGCTGGTCAAGCAGCTCGGCGCCGTCGACTACATCAATCGCTCCGAATTCGGCGAGATGATGCGGACCGACGCCAACCTCACCGACCCGGCCGCCGACAAGGAGCGCTTCCGCGCCTCGCGCGGCTTCGCCAACCGGGTCAAGGAGATCCTCGGCGACTTCCCCGACATCGTCTTCGAGCACGTCGGCCGGGCGACCTTCCCGACCTCCGTCTACGTGGTCAAGCCGTTCGGCAAAGTCGTCATCTGCGGCGCCACCTCCGGCTTCCAGCTCGACTTCGACGTCCGCTACCTGTGGATGCGCCAGAAGCAGATCATCGGCTCCCACTTCGCCAACGCCTACGAGTGCATGCGGGCGAACGAGCTGATGGCCGAGGGCAAGATCCGCCCCGTCCTCTGGCAGACGATGGGCTTCGAGGGCGTTCCGACGGCCCACCAGCTGATGCACGAAAACAAGCACCTCGGCAAGATCGCCGTCCTGGTCGGCGCCGAGTCCGAGGACGCGGGCAAGACCGAGGACGGCCCGGGCGCGATCCGGGCCGAGGTCGGGGCGTAAACACGCCCGCGGCGACGATGCGAAAGGATTAGGCCATGCTCTACGTCTGCAGACTCGATTGGCACATCACCCCGTTCCGGGGCGATCGGTGGCTGGAGGCCTGGGAACCGGCGGCGGCGAAGTGCACCGCCTACGGCGCCAAGAGCTGGTCGCTGACCCGCGCCATCGACGACCGGCTCTCCTTCCAGCAGACCATGGTCTGGGAGGACAAGGCCGACTTCGAACGCTACTGGTACTCGCAGGAGATCGCCGAGGCCCGCGAAGCCCTGATCAGCTGGTACGTGATCCCGCTGCTGCCGACCTGGCACACCCTCCTCGCGGCCGAGTCGGTCGTCACGACCGGCGTCTGACCGCCGCATCGGCCCGATGAAGCTGGGGATCGTCGGCCTCGGCTACGTCGGGCTTCCGCTCGCCCTCGCCTTCGCCGAGGCGGGTAACGAGGTAGTCGGCCTCGACACCGATCCCGCCAAGCTCGCCGACCTGAAGGCGGGCCGCAGCTACATCGAGGATGTCGACGACGCCGAGCTGGCGGCGCAGGCGGGGCGCCTCCACCCCAGCGGCGAATACGCCGACCTCGAGGACTGCGAGGCGGTGATCCTCTGCGTCCCGACCCCGCTGTCGAACTCGCGCGAGCCCGACCTCTCCTACCTGCGCGCGGCGGCCGCCGCCGTGGCCGAGCACCTGCGGCCCGACCAGCTGATCGTGCTCGAGTCGACCTCCTACCCGGGCACCACGCGCGAGGAGCTGCTGCCGGTTCTCGGCGAACACGGCGGAGCCGTGGGCGTCGACTTCTTCCTCGCCTTCTCGCCGGAGCGCATCGACCCGGGCCGCTCCGACCACACGATCCGCACCACGCCGAAGCTGGTCGGCGGCATCACCCCCGCCTGCACCGAGCGCGCCCGGGCCCTCTACGCGCGGATCTGCGACACGGTCGAGGTCCTGAGCTCGCCGGAGACCGCGGAGCTGGCGAAGCTCCTGGAGAACATCTTCCGCTCCGTCAACATCGCCCTCGTCAACGAAGTCGCGCAGCTCTGCGATCGGCTCGACATCGACGTCTGGGAGGTGGTCGACGCGGCCTCGACCAAGCCGTTCGGCTTCATGCGCTTCGACCCGGGCCCGGGGATGGGCGGCCATTGCCTCCCGGTCGACCCCTTCTACCTCGCCTTCAAGGCGCGCGAGCACGACTTCTACCCCGAGTTCGTCGAGCTGGCCGGCAAGGTCAACCAGGCCCAGCCGGAGTTCTGCGTGCAGCGCATCGAGCGCGCGCTCAACGACGCGGGCAAGCCGGTCAAGGGCTCGCGCGTCCTGATCCTCGGCGCCAGCTACAAGCCGGGCATCGGCGACACGCGCGAATCGCCGGCCCTGCGGATCATCGCCCTGCTGCGGGATCTCGGCGCCGAGATCGCCTACCACGACCCCTTCGTGCCGGAGCTCCCCGAGCAGGGCCTCCGCTCGGTCGACCTTGACGACGGCTTGGCCGCCGCCGACCTCCTGGCGATCGTCACCGCCCACCCGAACGTCGACCACGCCGCCGCGATCGCCGCCGTGCCCCTGGCGATCGACTTCCGCGGCATCACCCGCGGCCTGGACGCCGACAACGTCGAACGCCTCTGAGGCGGCATGGGGCGCCTCGGGGCGTCCCGGTCGCTCGCCTCAGAGACTGGCCCAGGTCGCCTCAGAGGCGGCCGCCAGGCCATGCTCCACGACAGGCGGCGGGGTTCGGGGGGCTTGCGGCCGTCCGGGCGGGGGTGCGGGTGTCCTGGGCTCCTCATGGGGGTCCTGGCAGGCTGTGACCCCCATGAGGAGCCCAGGACGTGAGGGGTGCGTGGGAGAGGCGTCACAGGGACGTCGAGAAGTCGGACTTCCGTGAGGATCAGGTCCGGAAGCTTCCACACCTCGGCCGGATCCGTGACGAAGATGCCGGGAACGTCACACTTTCCGGCCCGGAAAGGCCCTTATCGGGCCTGAAATCGAGGGCCGATAACGCGCTGCGTGTATTGACCCCCCTATAGGGGGGTCAATACACGCAGCGCGTAGGTCGGTGTTGGACAACACGGGAGAAAGACCGGAGTTCCCGGCATCTCCGTGACGGGGTCTGACTCCCGTCACGGATCCGTGCCACTCCCGTCGCTCCCTCGTCACCCTCCCGCCGGTGTCCCTCCACACCTTCCATACACCCGCCCCTCTCGCCACGGCCACAGCCTGCCCGGGCCGTGGCGAGAGGGGCGCGTCCCTAACCGGGCGACAGCTTGCGGGGTATGGGCCCTTCCCGGGCGCCAGCTTTCAAGGCCTGAACCCTCCCGTGCCCCAGCTTCGAAAGTCCGTATCCCTCTCCCAACCCGCGGAGATCAGGAATCAACCATCTACCCCCGCTCCAGCGGGGCCATCGTCAAGCCCGCCAGCTCGAGCTGCTCCCAGTAGTGCTCGGCGAGCTCGCGGGGGCCGGTCCAGACGATCGCCTGGCCGGTGTTGTGGATCTGGTCGGCGATCCGGTGGCCTTGCTCGAGGCTGACGCCGGGCAGGACGCGGGCCAGGGTCTGGGCGACGTGGTCGAAGGTGTTGTGGTTGTCGTTGCGCACTATCACGCGCCAATTTCCGCCCAGGCCTGAACCGGGGCCTGCGACGCGCGGTTTCTCGATGGTCGAAGAGGCCACGTCCGCGATTATGCACGTCGAGACAGGATGAGCAGGCCGAAGGACAGCCGCTTCCCGTACATGCCGGGAATCGATGCCATGCGGGCACTGGCGGTGCTCGCCGTCTTCGGCTACCACGCGGGCCTCGACTGGGTGCCCGGCGGCTTCCTCGGCGTCGACGTCTTCTTCGTCATCAGCGGCTACCTGATCACCTCGCTGCTGCTGCGCGAGTTCCGCTCCACCGACCACATCGAGCTCGGCCGCTTCTGGCTGCGGCGGGCGCGCCGCCTCCTCCCCGCCGTCGGCGTGCTGATCGCGGTCGTGATGATCGTCTCCGCGATCGCCGAGCCGGACCAGATCGGCCAGATCCGCAGCGACGCCCTCTCCTCGTTCTTCTACTTCGCCAACTGGCACTTCATCTACGAGCACACGTCCTACTTCGAACAGTTCGGGCGGCCCTCGCTGTTCACCCACCTCTGGTCGCTCTCGGTGGAGGAGCAGTTCTACCTCTTCTGGCCGCTGATCTTCGCCGCCGGGATGAAGCTCTTCGGCCGGCGCCGCCTCCTGGTCGGGGTGCTGGCCGGGGCGGCGGGCTCGGTCGCCCTCGCCTGGATCCTCTTCGACCCCGGCCACGACGCCTCGCGCATCTACTACGGGACCGACACGCACGCGGTCGGCCTGCTCGCCGGCGTCGCCCTGGCCCTGGTCTGGAGCCCGGTGGAGCTGCGCACCCACAAGTCCTTCGGCCCGCTGGTCGGCCCGATCCTCGACGCGCTCGGCGTCGTCGCCCTCGGCTACCTGATCCTCAGCTTCGTCCACGTCCACGACTACGACCTGGCCCTCTGGCACGGCGGTTACGCCTGGGTCGCGGTCGCCACCGCGCTCCTCTTGGCCGCCCTCGCCCACCCCGCGGCCCGCCTCGGCGGGATCATCGGCCGGCCGGCGCTGCTCTGGCTCGGGCTGCGCAGCTACAGCTTCTACCTCTGGCACTGGCCGGTCCTGGCGATGACCCGCCCCGGCGTCGACATCGACCTGCCGCGCGGCATCCTCATCCCCCTGCAGCTCCTCGCCTGCCTCGCCCTCGCCGACCTCTCATACCGCTTCGTCGAGCTGCCCTTCAACGGCAAGGCGAAGCTGCCGCGGATGCCGCAGGGCTGGCTGCGGGTGGCGCGCCCGGCGCTGATCGTCTCGGTGCTCGGCGTGATCCTCGTGGTCGGCTGGAGCGGCATCGTCAAGGCGGGCAACAGCGCCTCGGCCTCGGCGGAAGCCGCCTCCACCGCGACCTCGGTCCACGTCGAGGCGCAGCCCCGACCCCCGGCGAAGGCGGACCCGCCGCCCGGCCAAGCGGCACAGGAAGCCAGGCGACACCACGCCGCCGGCCGCCACGAACCCCTGCCACCCGCCAAGCACTGGCCCCGCATCGTCATGCTCGGCGACTCGGTGATGATCGGCGCCGAGGAAAAGCTCGCGGCGCGGCTCGGCCCGGGCTTCTCGATGGACGCCAAGGTCGGGCGCCAGGCCGACGAATTCCTCGCCATCATCGAGAAGATCAAGCGCCAGGGCCACCACCCCGCGGCGATGATCGTCCAGTGGGGCAACAACGGCCCCCTCTACGGCGAAGACATGGAAGCGCTGCGCGCGGCGACGACCAACGTCGGCCAGCTCTTCCTGGTCTCAGACCACGCCCCGGTCTCCTGGCAGGACGAGTCCAACGAAGCGATCGCCGAAGCCGCCTCCGACTGGCACCACACCACCGAAATCCCCTGGGCGAAGGCGGCCGCGGAAGGCGGCGAAAGCCTCTTCTGGGACGGCATCCACCTGACCCCGAAGGGCGCCGGCGTCTACGCCCGCCTGGTCAGCATGGTCGTCCACGAAAAGGTCCCCTTCCCCCGCCGCTGACGGTGTTGATGGGCCGAAAACTCAAGCAGGGCTTGAGTTTTCGGCCCATCAACACGCCGCTCAGCGGGCGCGGAAGGCGGTGCGGAGGCCGAAGTGGGGCTGCGGGGCGTGGGACGGGTGGCGCGACGGGGCGCCGCAGTGGGAGCCGAAGTCCTGGGTCCAGACGTGGGCCTTGCGGTGGCCTTCGAGGCCGCCGACCGAGAGGGCGATGCCGATCTGGGAGAAGCGGCCGAGGATGTTGGCGCGGTGCTCGGGCGAGTGGAGCCAGGCGACGAAGATCGAGCGCACGGTGCCCGCCCCCTCGACGCCCCAGGCGATGTTCTCGCCGGCCCGCCAGCAGCGCGCCGCGAGGTAGCCGCTGCGCTGCATCCAGTAGGTGAAGTCACGACCGCAGGCGTAGTGGCTGAAGCTGTCGCAGCGGATGATGTCATCGGTCTTGCGGGTGGCCGAGCGGTCCAGCGCGGCGGCGTTGCCGAACTGGCCGAGGCCGTCATGCCGGCGGGCGAAGTTGGTCATGCAGCGCATCGCCTGCTCCTGGACGGCGGTCGAGTCCGCGAGGTCGGTCTGGTTGGGACAGACCGAGGTCGGGGCGACGAGGGCGCTCAGCCGGCGGGCCTGGGCGGGGCCGGCGATCAGGGCGCCGATGAGGGCGAGGGCGGCGAGGGCGAGGATCAGCTTGCGGGTCACACGCCAGTTCTCGCCAGGTCACCTCCCCAGTTTTCGCGCGGGGGTCCCTTTCTGGACGTTTGTTCGAGGCGCCCCGCGGGAATGCGAGGCGGCTTGCGGGCTCAGCCGCCGCTGCGGGCGCCGAAATCGACCGTGTAGGTCGCCGACCCGGCGCCGCCACCCATCGGGTAGCCGCGGGCGACGCCGACGCCGACGTCGCGGTAGCTGGGGTCGAGGATGTTGGCCCGGTGCGGCGGACTGTGCATCCATTCCTTGAAGACCGCCATCGGCGACCCGTAGCGCCGGCCGTGGCCGCCGCCGATGTTCTCGCCGATCGTGAAGGCGCGGGCGCGGTGCAGGTACCCGGTCCGCGAGATGCGGCTGTCGACCGAGCCCCCCGGCCCTTCATGGGCGAAATAGCGGTGGGCGACCATCGAGTCGGAGTGGCCGGTGGCCGAGTCGCGCAGGGACGGGTTGAAGGACAGCGTGCGCAGGCCGTAGTGGGCGCGGACCCGGTTGATCAGGCACAGCTCCGAGGTGCGCAGCTGGTGCAGGGTGAGGCGCGCGGGCGCCGCGGTCGAGTGGCCGCAGGGCGCGCCGGCGGCGGCCGCCCCGCTGGCCGGCAGCAGGGTCGCGACAAGCGCGGCAAAGACCACCGCCGCCGCGAGGATCGGCCAAACCGTAGGCCTTTCGAGAGCGTTTCGTGATTGTCCCCTCACAATCGAGAACCGGCACGTTAGCGGTTCCATAACCGGTCAACGTGGCCGACCGGTTTTCGGTGCGAGACTTCAGGCTCGATGCGCCGCCTCGGACACATCCTCTCGATCGCCCTGATCACCGCCGGCCTGCTGGTCATCGCCGACGTCGGGGTCACGCTCGCCTACCAGGAGCCGCTGTCCCTCGTCTACAGCTCGATCAAGCAAGGGGAAAAGGAAAGTCAGCTGAAGTCGATCGAATCCGAATTCCTCACGCAGACCGACGTGAAGGAGATCAAGCGGGCCGAGGGGGCCAAGGATCCCAAGGTCCGCAAGAAGGCGGTCAGCGCCAACGTCGCCATGCTCGCGCAGCGGCTGGTCGACGAATCCAAGCCGGGCGACGCGCTCGGCCGGATCGAAGCGCCCGGCATGGACGGGCTGAACATGGTCTTCGTCCAGGGGACCGACGAGTCGAGCCTCGAGCTCGGCCCCGGCCACTACCCCGAAACGGCGATGCCGGGCCAGGGCAGGACGGTCGCGATCGCCGGGCACCGCACCACCTACCTCGCCCCCTTCCGCCACATCGACTCGCTGAACCCGGGCGACAAGATCACCCTGAAGATGCCCTACGGGACCTTCGTCTACAGCGTCCAGAAGTCGGAAATCGTCGACCCCTCCGACGTCGGGATCATCCACGACACGGGGTACGAGCGGCTCGTCCTCAGCGCCTGCAACCCGCTCTACAGCGCCTCGCAGCGCTACATCATCTACGCCCGGCTGGTGCACACCGAACCGGGCCCGCCGTGAGGCCGCCCGCCGAGTGCGACCTCGCGGTCATCGGCGGCGGCATCCTCGGCCAGGCGGTCGCGCGCGAGCTGCTGACGCGGCGGCCCGGCGCCCGCCTCTGTGTGCTGGAGGCGGAGCCGCGGATCGGCGCCCACCAGACCGGCCGCTCGAGCGGCGTCGTCCACTCCGGCATCTACTACGAGCCGGGCTCGCTGAAGGCACGCCTCTGCGTCGAGGGCGCCCGCGCCCTCTACGACTACTGCGACGCGAGGGGCATCCCGTACCGGCGGTCGGGGAAGCTGATCGTCGCCGCCCGGGACGGCGAGCTGGCCCGGCTCGACGAGCTCGAGCGGCGGGGGATCGCCAACGCGGTCCCCGGCCTGCGCCGGTTGCGGGTCGATGAGATCGCGGCGGTCGAGCCGCACGCCCGCGGGGTCGCGGCGCTGCACTCGCCGGCGACGGGGGTCGTCGACTTCGTCGCGGTCGCCCGCGCCTACGCCGAGGACGTCGCGGCGGCCGGCGGCACCCTTCACCTGGACACCAGGGTGCGCCGCGCCCTCCCCCGCGACGGGCGCCTGGCCATCGAGCACTCGCAGGGCACCACGGTCGCGGCCCAGGCGGTCTTCTGCGCGGGCCTCTGGTCGGACCGCCTCGCGGTCGCCTGCGGGGCGCCCGCCGACCCCCGCATCGTCCCCTTCCGCGGCGGCTACCTGAAGCTCGCCCCGGCCGAGGCGGAGCTGATCCGCGCCAACGTCTACCCGGTCCCGAACCCCGACCTCCCCTTCCTCGGCGCCCACCTGACCCGCAACCTCGCCGGCGAGGTGCTGATCGGCCCCAGCGCCCTGATGGCCCCCGCCCGCGATGCCTACGACCTGCGCCGGATCAGCCGCCGCGACCTCGGCGAAACCCTGCGCTGGCCGGGGACCTGGAAGATGATGGCCACCCACTGGCGAGCCGGCCTGATCGAGCTCCGCCACGCCGCCGACCCGGGCTCCTTCGTCGCCGAGGCGGCCCGGATGGTCCCCGCCCTCCAAGGCGCCAAGACGTCGCCGGGACCGGCCGGCATCCGCGCCCAGGCCCTCGACCGCGACGGCAAGCTGGTCGACGACTTCGTCGTCCACCGCACCGAGCACGCCGTCCACGTCCGCAACGCCCCCTCCCCCGCGGCGACCTCCTCCCTGGCCCTGGCCCGCTTGATCGCCGACGAGCTCGAGGGGGACGGCGGCGAGGGGCGGGGGGTCGAGGGGTAAGGGAGGGGGCGCCCGCGGGAGCCGCGGACGCCCTGCCGACCTCGAGGCGGCTGTGGTCGGCAGGGCATCCGCGGCAGCCCGGGGCCCGTTGGGCGGGACAGGCGAGTTCGCACTTCTCCGCGCTATCCGCGGATTACTGCGAACGCGCCCCGGTCCGTTCGGTGAGTTGAGCCGCCTATGACCGGCTCAACTCGCCGAACGACGATCTGGCGTCACGGAAGACCCACGGATCCGTGGAGAAGGACACGGATGAGGGGAGAAGTGACGCTTCCGTGCCCCTCCCGCGCGCCTTCGTCCCGAAACCGGACGGCTCCTCCCGGTGAGTTCGCAGTTATCCGCGGTATGCGCGGCAAAGTGCGAACTCGCCGGGGGCACCTGCCGAAGGCGCACGGCTTCGTCCCGGAGCATCGCCCCCTTCGAGACCTTCCCGACATGGCGGCTGATCGGCGGCCTCAGCCTGTCCGGGGCCGCCGATCAGCCGCCCGAGGCGCCAGCTATCCAGCCGCAGGGGCCCGAGGCGCCGGCCGGCGTCCCCCGCCAGCCCCCGCCGGCCTCGATCGCCCAGCCGGCTAGAACCGGACCGGCGCGCGGACCACGATCGCTTCGAAGCCCGCGATCAGGCCGCTGCCGTTGTTCGGCGCGCCGGCCGAGAGGGCCGACATTTCGCCGGTCACTTCGCCGCAGGTCGCGTCGCTCGCTTCGATGACTTTTTCGCCGGCCAGGTAGCCCGCGATCTTGCAGGTGCCGGCTTCTTCTTTCGCGCCGCTCACCACACGCAGCCGCAGCACGTTCGCTTTTTCCGGCGGCTGCACGGCTTTGACGTTCTTTTCGATCGCCAGGAAGTGGATGCCCGCTTCGGTGACCTTCGCGATCTGGACCTTTTTCTGGGCCGGGAAGACGCGCAGCTCGAGCTTGCCGCCGCCCCCGACCCGCAGCTGCATGCCGAGGAAGGCCTTCTTGGCGACCGCGGGGGGCGTGCCGCTGATGATCCGGCCGGTCGCGGCGATTTCGAGGTCGGTGCCGATCACCGGCGTGCGGTACGCGCACTCTTCGGTCAATTTGCCGACCGTGATCTTCAGCGAGGTCTGCGCCCCGCCCCGCGTGCACCCTTTTCCGTTCAGTTTGAGGATTTCGCTGCGCTGGGCGGTCGTTTCGAGCGCGTTGCGGTAGATCGCGACGAAGGCGCCCGAGGCGGCCCCGGCCAGCGACAGGCCGAGACAGGAGACGAGGGCGGTGACGAGGAGGATCTTGGTCTTCATCGGAGCTCGTCAACCTAAACACAGCGCGTGCCGAGTGTTGCGCACCTCACGTTCTTGGGCGACGCATCCCAAATATCATCTGCGACATGACTCGACACCGACTCCCCGAGCCCGACCGCCCCTGGGTGATGCGCACCTACGCAGGCCACTCCGACGCGAAGCGCTCCAACGAGCTCTACCGCGGCAACCTCGCGAAGGGGCAGACCGGCCTCTCGATCGCCTTCGACCTGCCGACCCAGACCGGTTACGACCCCGACCACGTGCTGGCCCACGGCGAGGTCGGCAAGGTCGGCGTCTCGGTCGCCCACAAGGGCGACATGCACCAGCTGCTCGAGGGCATCCCGCTGGACGAGATGAACACGTCGATGACGATCAACGCGACGGCGGCCTGGCTGCTCGGCCTCTACGTCACGGTCGCCGAGGAGAACGGCGTCGAGCGCTCCGCCCTCTCCGGCACGACCCAGAACGACATCATCAAGGAGTACCTCTCGCGCGGCACCTACGCCTTCCCGCCCGAGCCGTCCCTGCGCCTGATCGCCGACATGGTCGCCTTCAGCGTCAACGAGGTGCCGCGCTGGAACCCGACCAACATCTGCAGCTACCACCTGCAGGAGGCGGGCGCGACGCCGGTCCAGGAGATCGCCTACGCGCTCTCCACCGCGATCGCCGTGCTCGACGAGGTGAAAGCGCGCGGCCAGGTCGCCGAGGCGGACTTCCCCAAGGTCTTCGGCCGCATCTCCTTCTTCGTCAACGCCGGCATCCGGGTGATCGAGGAGATCGCCAAGCTGCGCACGATGGGCGCGCTCTGGGAGGAGATCGGCCGCGAGCGCTACGGCGTCACCGACGAGAAGATGCTGCGCTTCCGTTACGGGGTCCAGGTCAACAGCCTGGGACTGACCGAGGCCCAGCCGGAGAACAACATCCAGCGGATCGTGCTCGAGGCGCTGGCGGTGACGATGAGCCGCGATGCCCGCGCCCGTGCCCTCCAGCTGCCCGCCTGGAACGAGGCGATGGGCCTCCCCCGCCCCTGGGACCAGCAGTGGTCCCTGCGCATCCAGCAGGTGCTGGCCAACGAGACCGACCTGCTCGAGTACCCCGACATCTTCGAGGGCTCGGTGGTCATGGACGGGCTGGTCGAGGAGCTGTCCGCCGGCGCCCGCGAGGAGATGAAGGTGGTCGAGGAACGCGGCGGCGCGGTCAAGGCGGTCCCCTACATGAAGGCGCGCCTGGTCGAGTCCCACCGCGAGCGCGTCGGCCGGATCGAGCGCGGCGAGCAGAAGGTGATCGGCCAGAACAGCTTCAAAGAGACCGAGGAGTCGCCGCTGACCGCGGGCGCCGACGGCGGCATCCTCACCCCGGACCCGGAGGTCGAGCGCGAGCGGATCGCGGCGCTGAAGGAGTGGAAGGCGAGCCGTGACCAGGACGCGGTCGACGCCGCCCTGGCGGAGCTCGCCAAGGTCGCCGCCGACGACGGCCAGAACATCATGCCCGCGACGATCGCCGCCGCCAAGGCGGGCGCGACGACCGGCGAGTGGGCCGAGGTCCTGCGTCAGGCCTTCGGCGCCTACCGCGCCCCGACCGGCGTCGACGGCGCCGCCCCGCCCGCCAACCGCTCCCAGCTCGACACGATTCGCCACCAGGTCGACGAGACCAGCGAGCGCATCGGCCACCGGATCAAGATCCTGGTCGGCAAGCCGGGCCTCGACGGCCACTCCAACGGCGCCGAGCAGATCGCCCTCCGTGCCCGTGATGTCGGCATGGAGGTCATCTACCAGGGCATCCGCCTCACCCCGGCGGAGATCGCCCAATCGGCCCTCCAGGAGGACGTCGACCTGGTCGGCCTCTCGATCCTCTCCGGCTCCCACCTCGAGCTGATCCCCGAGGTCGTCCGCCTCCTCGCCGAGGAGGGCGTCGAGGTCCCGGTCGTCGTCGGCGGCATCATCCCCGCCGCCGATGCGGAGCGCCTCCGCGCCGCGGGCGTCGCGGGCGTCTACACCCCGAAGGACTTCGACATCAACCAGATCATGGGCGAGATCGTCGAGCTGGTCGGAGACCGGGCCGGGGCGGGGGCGGCGGCTTAGGTTCGGGGTGGGTGGGGGTGCGGGGCGGCGGGGGTCTGGGCGGGGGTCGGGCGGGGGTCCGCGGCGCTGCCGGCCGTCCGAGGGAGGTCCTGGGCTCCTCATGGGGGTCCTGGCAGGCTGTGACCCCCATGAGGAGCCCAGGACGTGAGGGGTTCGTGAAAAAGGCGGCACGGGGACGTGAGGAAGTCGGACTTCCGTGACGATCGGGTCCGGGAGCCTCCACACCTCGGCCGGATCCGTGACGAAGATGCCGGGAACGTCACACTTTCCAGCCCCCAGAGGCCCTTTTCGGGCCGATTTCTAGGGGTCGATTACGCGCTGCGTGTTTTAGGGCCCCTATAGGGGGGTCAAAACACGCAGCGCGTAAGTCGGTGTTGCACAACACGGGAGAAAGCGTGGAGTTCTCACGCTCTCTGTGACGAGGTCGGACTTCCGTCACGGATCCGTGCCACTCCCGACGCACTCCCGTGACGCTCCCGCGCACGTCCCTCCGCTCTTCGCACACCCGCCCCTCTCGCCACGGCCACAGCCTGCCCGGGCCGTGGCGAGAGGGGCGCGACCTTCCCCGGGCGCCAGCTTGCGAGACCACGAGCCTTCCGGGCGACAGCTTGCGGCCCCCCGTCCCTCCCGGGCCCCAGCCTGCGGCCCCCCATCCCTCCCACGCCGCCACCCTCCCCGCGCCGAGGTTCCGGGCGCGCGACAATAGGGACATGAGCGATTTTCATGACGACCGCTCGGCCTGGCTGCGGTGCTATCGCTGCTGGTCGCAGAACCTCGAGATCCAGATTCATTACGACGCGATCCGGCGGGTCGACCCGGAGACGGGTGCCTTGGCCGAAGGGGTCGACGAGGTGCAGGAATCGGTGGTCCAGTGCCTCGACTGTATGCACGACCAACCTCACCTCACCTTCGAGGACGACCGGGTCGTGCCGATCGGCGAGCGCTGGCCGCGGATGGTGGCCGGGACGCCCTGGGTCGCCTCCTGCACGGTGACGATCGACGCCGAGCGGGTCGAGAGCTGCTCCGGCCCCGAAGCGGCGGAGTTCCTCACCTACGGCGCCTTCGGCGACGCCGGCGTGCGCGAGTTCTTCACCCACGTCCGCTTCCACAAGCACGACGAGGAGCAGATCGTCGTCCACCTCCTGGTCGAGCTCTACGCCCGCTCCGCCCAGGAGGCCACGGAGGTGCTGGAGGAGGCCGCCGAGGGCGTCCTCGAGATCACTTCCCTTGCCGAGGAGTCGCGCCCTCCCGCCCACGCTTCGGGCGAGGCGCATTGATCCGCTTGTAGGCGTCGATCACCGCGGGTTCCCGCGGGTTGAGGCGCAGCGCCGTGTCGATCTGACGGCGGGCCGCCGCGAGGTCGTGGGGGTAGAGGACGTTGGCCAGGAAGTAATGCGGCCCGTAGTTCTCGGGTTCCCGTTCGGCTGCTTCGCGCAGCGCCTCGATCGCGACGCCCCGTTCGCCGATCGACGCGGCGAGCGTGCCCTTCGAGATCAGGGCGACCGGGTCCCACGGGTTGAGCGAGGCGGCGCGGCCAAGGTCGCCGATCGCCGCGGTCGGGTCCGCTTCCTGCTCCCCGAAGGCCCGATCGATATAGCGTTCGGCAAGGAAGAACGGCACCGCGACCAAGGCCACGATCACGGCCCCGGCGGCGATCGAGCGCGGCAGCCACCGTTCGGGTCTGTCGGCTCGGCCGCGCACTCCGGACAACACCGCGATCCCGGCGAGGAACGCCATCAATCCGGTGACGATCGGATAACTCCAGAGCCAGTCGTATGAGGCGTGCATCGTCCAGTAGACGACTCCGGTCACCGCCCCGGCGACCGCCATCGCACAGGCGGGCCCCGCCCGTCGCGAGCGCACCGCGCCGGCCAGCACGGCGAAGACGAAGCAGACGAACATCGCGAAGCCCGGGATGCCGAGCTCGTCGAGGAAGAGCATCTCGACGCTGTGCGGGTCGCGCGGGGTCTCCGGGCTGCGGCGGTGCTGCATGTAGGTGAGCGGGAACGAGCCCGCGCCCGCGCCGAGGATCGGGGTCTTCACCACCTGGTCCAGGGACACCCGCCAGAAGTCGTTGCGGTTCGAACCGACATTGGCGCCGAAGCGGGCCTCCTGCCCGGAGAAATCGGTGATGCCGCCCGCGTTGAACTGTTCGATCCGCTGGTCGAAGAACTTGGCCGGCCCACCCTCATGGGCGAAGAAGGCGACCACGCCGACCACCGCGACCACCAAGGCCAGGCCGCCGAGCGACCACCCGAGTCCGCGCTCGACCTCGCGGCTCGGCTTGATCCGGGGCTCGAGGAGGAACACGACGACCGCGGCGAGCGCCAGGGCGAGCAGGGTGGTCAGCGCGATCGTACCCGCGGCGCGGTGCATGAACGGAGCCAAGCCCTTGAGTTCGCCGTGGTGGAAGACGTCGAGCAGGGTCGGCGTCGCGATCGCCACCGGGATCGCCAGCAGGGCGAGGTAGCCGACCGCCCGCAGCCGTGACGGCACGAAGCAGATCCAGGCGACGACGGCGACCGCGGTCGCCGGCACCGAGCCGCGGCTCTGGCACATGAGGGCCAACTCGACCATCGCGGTGGCGCCGCCCAGGAGGCCGACGCGCAGAAAGCCGTTCTGTCGCCGGTCGAGGGCCAGCGCGAGCGTCGGCCACAGGCAGATCAGGAAGAAGGCGGCGTTGGCGTTGCGATAGCCGAGCGGCAGCCGCAGCGTCGCTTCGCCGTGGAAGTAGGCCGAGAGATGGTGCCCGTTGGCCAGGGTGAAGACGACGGCGACGGCGATCGCGATCCCGGCGATCGCGATCGGCAGGAGGGCCACGGTCGGGCGGTCGACCAGCGCCGTGCAGAGCCAGGCGCCGACGCAGAAGAGCGCGACGTAGAGGAAGGCGTGCTCGGCGTAGAAGAGCGCGGGGGCGCGACTCGGGGTCCAGAGGAACGAGATCGTGGTCCAGATCGCGATCGCCGCCAGGGCCCCCAGCGCCACCAGCGCCCAACGATTCGACCGCAGGGGTGGCGGCGCGAACCACATCAGCGCCGCGACCAGCAGGAAGATGCCGATCGCCCCCGGGTAGAACACCGAGCCGAAGTAGGCGCCCTGGCGCCACGCCCACCAGAAGAAGAAGGCGGCAAGGGCGACCACCAGCCCTCCGATGACGGCGGCCCTGCCCGAATGGAGCGATCTGGCTTCCCGGGCCGACATCTGACGCCGCACTCTAGGCGACCCCGCCCGGTCGTATGTCCAAGCCTTGATTGGACATACGTCCAGGCCTCGGACGTTTGCTTCGGCCCCCGCATCGGGCGCCGACAGACAGCGTGATGGCCCTCAACCGAGATGACCAGAAGTCCCGCTCGGCGATAATCGCTCTCGTGGCATTCTTCTGCCTGGCCTGCGCCTTCGTCTTCCCCGCGCCGCTTCACGCGGCCACCCCCGGCCAGGTCAACCTCGTCCGCGACGCGACCTCCTCGTTCGACTCCTACACGGCGAACGCGACCCCGGCGCAGCAGCAGTGGATCCAGGCCCACTACTCCTCCATGCGCGGCTACGCGCCGTTCTTCAACCAGGCCCTGAGGTGGGCGCCGCCGACCGACTTCTATCGCGACCTCTACGCGATCTACCGCGAAGGCTCGGGGACTCCCCCGCACGAGAACTGGATCCTCAAGGACTCCTCCGGCCGCGACCTCTACATCCCCGCCGACTGCAACGGCATCTACTGCACCCAGTACGCGGGCGACGTCGGCAACCCCGAATTCCGCCACGCCTGGATCGCCGAAGCGCAGGAAAGGCTCGCCAAGGGCTACCGCGGCATCTTCGTCGACGACGTCAACATGACGATCACGGTCAGCAACGGGGCCGGCACCCGCGTCACGCCGATCGACCCGCGCACCGGCCGCCCGATGACCGAAGAAAACTGGCGCCGCTACGTCGCCGAATTCACCGAAGAAATCCGCGCGGCGATGCCGACCGCGGAAATCGTCCACAACACCCCTTGGTTCGAAAACCAGAACGATCCCTACGTCCGTCGTGAGATCGCCGCGGCCGACACGATCGAGCTGGAGCGGGGCTTCAGCGACTCTGGCCTGACCGGCGGCACCGGGACCTACGCCTTCAACACCCTCCTCGCCCACATCGACTGGCTGCACTCGCTGGGCAAGCGGGTGATGATCGAGCCGTACATCGAAAACGAATCCCAGCGCGAATTGAACCTGGCCGGCTACTACCTGATCAACACCGCGAGCGACTCGCTGGTGACCAGCTACGAATCGGACCCGGACAACTACTGGCCGGGCTGGGAAACGAACCTCGGCGCCGCCCTGGGCCCGCGGTACGAATGGCGCGGCCTGCTGCGCCGCGACTTCGAAGGCGGGTTCGTGCTCGTCAACCTCCCCGGGTCGCCGACGACCACGGTCGCGCTGAACGGCGAATACACGACGGCCGCCGGGGCCAAGGTCCGGTCGGTTCAACTGAGTGGGCGCGAAGGGGTCGTCCTCACCGCCCCTTTAGCGCCAACGGGCGAAGCCGGCGCGGAAACCCCGGGTCAAAGGCCCGCAGAACCGCCCGTCGAATCGCCCGCAGAACCGGAACCGCCCGCAGAGCCGGAATCGCCCAGCAGCGCCGAATCGGCATCTCCGATCGCAGAATCGTCGGGATCGAGCGAAGCCGCCCCGGCAAGTCCTGAACCTCCCACGCCCGTCGCGACCACTCCCGCCCCGGCCCCTGAAGCCACGGTCGGCACCACCACGCTGACCGGCGCCGTCTCCGGCGCCCACCGCGTCAAGGTGACGATCAAGATCCGACACCAGACCGCGGCCAAGGGCTGGCGCGTAGCGCGCGTCCTCAAGGTCGTCACCAACCCATCGGGCCGCTTCAGCAAGCGGGTGGCAGGCCTCAAGGTAGGCAGCTACCAGGTCCGCGCCCGCGCCGCCGGTCACTCGATCCGGCTCAGGACCAGCACTTTCACGATCTAGCGGGCGCCCCCGGAAGGGTCCAGGCCCCGCAAGCTGTCGCCCGGGAGGGCTGGTTCCCGCAAGCTGTCGCCCGGATAACGGACGCGCCCCTCTCGCCACGGCCCGGGCAGGCTGTGGCCGTGGCGAGAGGGGCGGGTGTGCGGAAGGTGTGGAGGGACGTGCGCGGGGGCGTCACGGGAGTGCGTCGGGAGTGGCACGAATCCCTCGCCGATGTCAGACCTCGTCACAGAGATGCCGAGAACTCCACGCTTCCTCCCGTGTTGTGCAACACCGACCTACGCGCTGCGTGTATTGACCGTGCTATAGGGGCCCTAAATCACGCAGCGCGTTCCGGGCCCTCTATTTCCGGCCCGAAATGGCTCTCTGAGGGCCGGAAAGTGTGACGTTCCCGGCGTCTTCGTCACGGATCCGGCGAAGCGTGGAGGCTCCCCGACCCGATCGTCACGTAAGTCCGACTTCCTCACGTCCCTGTGCCGGCTTTCCCACGAACGCCTCACGTCCTGGGCTCCTCATGGGGGTCACAGCCTGCCAGGACCCCCATGAGGAGCCCAGGACACCCACGGACCACCCTCGGCCGGCCGCCCGCCCCCCGCACCCCCGCCCGCCGTGCATTTCACCCCCGGCCGTCCCGATCCGGGGTCAGGGGCAATATCTTGTCCGGGGGTGTCGCGTTTACTGGCGCCCGAGGCAGATGAACTCATTGGACCACCCCATTCAAGGCGTCACGCTTCCTGCGCTGCGCGGGCGCATGCTGGCGGTACCGGGGCTCTTGATCCTGATGATGCTGTCGGTCGGGCTCGCCTTCGCGCTCTACCTCCTGCCCCCCACCTCGTTTGCCCTGGTGGTGGTGGGCGCCATGGCGGCGATCGCCGTCCTGGCGCTGGCGGTGGCGCGCTACGACGCCGCGGTCGCCCTGGGGTTCGCGATCTTCGGCGTGGTCCAGTTCCAGCCCGCGCCAACGGACTTCGTCTTCATCTGCGTGATCGCGGTCGCCGCCGTCACCGGCCGCTTCAACATCGACCGCCTGCCGATGTCGGTCATCGGCACCGTCGGGGCGTTCGTCACGATCAACATCCTCTCGATGACCGAGGTGATCGCCGTCGGCCACGCGGCGATCTTCCTGACCATCACCATCTACCTCGCCGTCTTCAGCATCTGGCTGGCCAACTACGTCGACGGCCCGCGGCGGGCGCGCATCGTCTTCGGCGCCTACCTGTTCGCGGCCGTCACGTCAGCCCTGATCGGCGTCCTCGCGGTGATCGCGCCGCTGCCCGGCAAAGAAACCTTCCTCTACGGCGGCGATGGCCCTCTTCAAGGACCCGAACGTCTTCGGCCCGTTCCTCGTGCCCGCCGCTCTGATCCTGCTCGAGGACATCCTGCGACCGCGCGTGCTGCGGGTGCGGCCCTCGCTCAAGGTGGCGATGCTGATGCTGCTGGTGCTGGGCGTGGTCCTCTCCTTCTCGCGCGCCGCCTGGCTGAACCTCGCGCTCGGCATCTTCCTGCTCTTCGCCGTCCTGCTCGTCAGCCGCAACAGCGCCCGCCAGGCGCTGCGACTCCTGACCCTGATGCTCGTCTTCGCCGCGGCGACGATCGCCGTCCTCTCGGCCACCGGCTCGATCCACTTCCTCGACGAACGGGCATCGGTCCAGCACTACGACAACCAGCGCTTCGGCGCGCAGAAATTCGGGATCGACTACGCCGAGCACCATCCGCTCGGCGCCGGGCCCGGGCAGTTCGACGTGATCAGCCCGATCTCAGCCCACAGCACCTACGTGCGCGTGCTGGTCGAGCAGGGCTTCCTGGGGCTCGCGATCCTGGTCGCGATCATCCTCGTCACCGTCGTGCTCGCCGTCCGCAACTGCACCCTGGGACGAAGTACCTACGGCATCGGGGCAGGCGCCCTGTTGGGTGCCTGGTGCGGTGCGCTCGCCAACAGCTTCTTCGTCGACACCCTCCACTGGCGCCACCTCTGGCTCGTCGCCGCGCTGATCTGGGCCGGGGCGATGCGCGGCGCGCCCAGGCCCGACCCCGATATGGACCGCATCGAGCCGCCGCGCCGAGAGCCCGCGCCCGAGCTCCCGATCAATCTTTAGACGTCTTCGGCTGATCCTCGCCGACGGTCGAGCCGGCGAGCATCACCCGCCGCTTTTCGCCGAGGTAGTACGGCGAGGCATCGACGCTGGCGCCGACGACGACGACACCGAACAGGTCACCGACCAGTCGCGAGAAGACCTCCTGCAGATTGACCATGTCGGCCACGTTCACCCGGTCGAGGCGGACGACGGCGATGACGTCGTCCGCCTCCGCCATCAGCGGCTGGATGTCGGCGACGCCAAGCGCGGGCGGCCCGTCCACCAGGACGTAGTCGTAGTCGGACCCCTTGAGGAATTCGAAGAACCGGCTCGTCGCGCCGCTGGCCAAGAGCGTCGCCGCGTCGGTGGTCGGGGTGCCGGCGGTCAACAGGTGGAGCGATGCCGCCTTGGTCCCGCCCACCTTCGGCAGGTCGATCAGCCGCGCCATGCTCGCGAGCGCCTCCTGAGGATCGGTGCCGGCGTTGACCTCGCCGAGCAGGTCGGTCATGCCCGGCTGCCGCGGCGCGTGGAAGAGGTTGTGCAGCTCCGGCCAGCGGACGTCGCCGGACACGAGCAGCGTTTTGTGGCCCGCCTGGGCGAGCGCCCGGCCGAGCCGCGAGCTTGCGGTCGACTTGCCCTCGCCGTGCACGGCGCTGGTGAGCAACAACAGCCGCGGCTTGCCGTCCGCGGGCCGCAGGGCCTGGATCGAGGCGCTGAGCGACTGATAGGCCTCGTGCTCGATCGCCGCCGCGGTGGCCGACTTGCGCGAGGCTCGCTTGCCGACGTACGGGATCATCGCCAGGACCGAGGTACGCAGGAGTCGCCCGACCTCGCGCGGATCGCTGATCCCGGGTGAGAGCTGGTCCCGACCCAGGGCCACGAGCACGGCGATGAAGATGGCGGCGACGAGGGCGATCAGCGTGTTGCGCGGCGGGTCGGGGCTGGTGGCCGAGCTCGGTGCCGTCGCTTCCTGTCCCAGCTGGAGTTCGCCCCCGGCCGTCGCCGCCTGGACTTCCAGGTGGTTGATCCGGTTCTGCAGGGCTTCGACCTGGGCTTCCGCCGTTTCGCTTTCTTCGCCGACGTTTTCGATCTGTTCTTCGAGGCTGGCCTGGGTGGCGAGCAGCTTTTCGCGCGCCTGTTCCTGCTGCAGCTGAAGGAAGCTCGTCGACACCGCGTTGGCGATCTCGGCGGCCTTGTCCGCTTCGTCGGCGGATGCCTTGACTTCAAGCAGGTTCGCTTCGGTGGCCACCGTGATCGAGATCGCGGAGTGGATCGATTCCGGCGTCTCCCCCGGCACCTGCTTCGCCGCCGCCTGCTCCAGCTGCGGGCTGTTGAAGAGCGTGCTGAGCGTCGAGAGCTGCCGTTGGGTCGATTCCGCGTCCGGCGGGCCGAGCAGGGCCGATTCGGGGTCGTAGATGATCTTCGCGGTGGCCGAGTAGGACTTCGGCAGGACCAGCGAGACGATCAGGACGAGCAGCGTGACGACGACGACGATCACGACGATCAGCCGGCGGTTGCGCTTCAGGGCGCCGAGATATCGCCGGGTGTCGATCCGCGAGTCATCTGCCCATCTTGGGCTTCCATATCCGCTATTTCGCTCCATCGGGCTAATCAACCTACCTTCTGGACCGGAGCCTGAAGCCCCACATCCCGATAAATGGCAACGGTTCTTTCGACCATCTGGCGCAGGCTGAATCGCTGCGCCAGCCGGGTCCGCGCCGCGGCGCCCAGTCGGGCCCCCGCGGCGGGGTCGCCCAGCAGCCGCGCGGTGGCCGCACCGAGGGCCCCGTGGTCCCCCGCGGGGACCAGCAGTCCGGTCTTCCCGTCCTCGATCGCCTCCCCCACCCCGCCGACGTCGGAGGCGACGATCGGGCAGCCCATCGCCATCGCCTCGAGGATCGCGTAGGGGAAGGACTCGGCCCACGAAGGGAAGGCGAAGACATCGGCCGCCGCCAGGATCGGATAGGGGTCGGAGACCTCGCCCAGCCAGGTCACCGCCTCGGCGACGCCCAGGCGGGCGGCCCGCGCCTCGAGTGCCGGGCCTTCCACCCCTGACCCGGCGATCGCCACCTGCGCCGTCGGGCACTCCGCGAGAAGCATGGGCAGGGCATCCAGAAGCGTCTCGATCCCCTTGCCCGGTCGCAGGCCGGAGACGACGCCGACCACCGGGCCGCGCTCGCGCAGCGCCTTGACCCGGGGATCCGGGCGCGGCGGGGCGGGCAGTTCGATGCCGTTGTGCACGACGCGGATCTTGCGCCGCGGACAGATCGTCGCCGCCAGGCGCGCCTCGGCCTCGCAGACGCAGATCTCCCGTTTGGTCAGCGGCGAGAGCGCCCGCTCGATCTGCTTGTAGGCCGACTGCTCGCGGCTGCTCTTGAAGTGGCCCGCGAAGGCGTAGCCGTGGGGGGTGTGGACGAGCGGGATGCGGGGGACGGCAACCGAGGCCAGCCGGCCCATCACGCCTCCCTTGGACCCGTGGGCGTGGATCAGGTCCGGCTTCAGCCGGCGGAAGGCACGCGCCAGGTCGCCGATCGCGCGGGCGTCCTCGCGTGGCGAGATCGACCGCACCATCTCGATCGGCACGACCTCGGCCGCAAGGTCACCGGCGCGGTGTCCCAGCGGACCGCAGATCATCACTTCGTGGCCATCCTCGACCAGGCCCCGACTGAGGCTCGCGACGTGCTCGAAGGCACCGCCCTCGTCGGGCCGGTTGACCATCACCACCCGGCCCACGATCAGGTCCTCGATTCCTCCGCCGCGGCCCGCAGGCCACCCGGCCCGCCGCGTGCGTTCGCCAGCGCCGCCTCGAGGAGGCGGCGCTGCTCGGGGCGCCGTTCCGCGGTCAGCGTCCAGATGCCGTGGCGATCGAGGGCGTCCTTGACCGTCCGCTCGACCGACAGGCGCGAGCGCCCGCCGTAGACATACGGATAGAGGGCGCGCCGCAGCGGCGAGAGCGACGACTGCCGCCGGTACCGGCCGAGGTCGTTGAAGACCCCCGGGTGGTTCTCCACCAGGGCCCGGTAGAAGGCGGTGTGGCGGGAGCGTCCGGCGGCGCCCAGCCGATTGCCGTGGAGCCGCCGCGCGTAGCTCAGGCGGCCGGCCCCGAGGTGGATGCCGCGGACCCCCATTTCGATCAGGGTCAGCCAGAGGTTCCAGTCCTCGTGGGCGGCGATCGCGTTCCTGCGCACGTCCCAGCCACCCGCCTCCAGCAGCACCTCGCGGCGGAACATCGAGGAGACCGGATACTCGTTGGAGTAGGCGAGCCGGAAGCCGTCGAGCTCGGTCGGCACCGCGCGGAAGACCTCCTTTTCCCCGAACTCCACGTAGTCGCCGAAACAGACGCCCGCCCCCGGCTCGCCCTCGAGCCGTTCGCGCATCGCGTTGAGCGCGCCGGGGATCGCCAGGTCGTCGGAGTCGAGCGGGAAGAAGAAGGGGGCCGTCGTCGTCTCCAGGGCCAGGTTGCGAGCCGCCGACAGACCGCGGTTCTCGGGCTGGCGCAGAACCCTCACCCCGGCCCGCTCGACCATCTCGAGGATCTCCACGGTCTCGGCCTGATCGGAGCCGTCGTCGACGACCAGGACCTCGATCCCCGCTTCCTCCCGCAGGGAGCCGAGCGTCTCCAGCATCAGGGCGCCGTCGTTCCAACATGGAACCACGACCGCGATCTTCGCCCCACGGGGGGCCTCGCTCACCTCGACCATCCTGTAGGTCTTGTCGGCACGCCGGTGGCTCCTCTGAAGTCCCGATTTTCGGGCATCGCAGGAGGCCTGATAGGGCCCGACTGGGGTCAGCTCAGATCGCTCACGTTTCCGACGATGAACTGCTCCTGCGGCGCGTCGAGCCCGAACTGTACCCCGGCGAGCGAGACGCGGAAGTTCTCGATCAAGATCAGGAAGTCGAAGTAGACCGAACGGTGCTTCAGGTAGAAGAGGTCGTGGCAGAGCTTCCAGCTGCTGCCCTGCTCCGAGCCGCCGTAGCCGCAGCAGGCCTGTGCCCAGCCCGCAAGCCCCGGCTTGACCAGGTGCCGGCGGTCGTAGTACGGCAGGTGGCGCTCGAGGTTGACGATCAGCTCACGCCGCTCGGGCCGCGGGCCGACGATCGTCATGTCGCCGCGCAGGATGTTCCACAGCTGTGGCATCTCGTCGATGTGGAGGCGCCTCATCACCGCGCCGACCGTGGTGATGCGGTCGTCGGCGTCCTGGGCCCACTGGGCGCCGTCGGGCTCCGAGGTCACGGTCATCGAGCGCAGCTTGATCAGCTCGAACTCGCGGCCGCCTTCGCCGACCCGGCGCTGGCGGTAGAAGATCGGGCCGCCATCGGTGAGCTTCACCGCCACGGCGCAGACGAGGAGGACCGGCGAGAAGACGATCAGCATCGCCGCGCCGACGACGATGTCGAAGATGCGCTTGGAGACCGGCGAGCCCGCCCGGTAGCGCGGATGCAGCAGGTACTGGAACCAGGCGGCGTTGGACTGCCCGAGCGGGACGTGCCCGAGCAGATCCTCGTAGAGCTGGCCGGCCTCGATCATCCGCACCGACAGATCGAGGCAGCTCTCGGCGATGCTTTCGAAGATGTCGAGGCGCGAGAGGTGCGGACCGTCCTCCCCGGGCCCCACCGAGTTGGCATGGACGATCAGTTCGATCGAGTTCTCTTCGACCACCGAGCGGACGTCGGCGAAGGGGCCCAGCCAGCGCGGACCCTTGTCCGGCTGCGCGGCCGGGGGCTCGGGGGCGAGCCAGCCGACCACCCGGTAGGAGCGGATCCCGGCGCTCTCCAGCTCGAAGGCCAGGCCGATCGCCAGCCCCGGCGTGCCGATCACGGCGACGCGGACCTGGCGCGAGACCTCGAAGCGACTGGTCAGGATCGCCGCGAACGCGATCACGCACCAGGCGCCGGCCAGCGGGACGAGCATGTCCCACACGTCCACCGAGCTGCCCGCGAAGGCGAAGACGGCGAGCGCCAAGCCGATGCCCACCAGCGGCACCATCAGGCGGACCACGATGGTCGCCAACGGCATCAGGTGCAGCGGCAGGCGGTCCCGTTCGAACGCGAGGCTGGCACCGAGGACGGCGACCGCGACGATCGCGCCCTTGCCGACGGAGTCGAGGTGGGCGCCGGCGATCACGCCGGCGGCCACTGCCGGGGCGACGCTGAAGGCGATTCTCCCGAAGAGGCGTTGTGCCCGCAACGCCATCTGGTAGGGGTTCGCGCCAGCGCCGCCCACGGATACCTAGCTTCCGAGCTCCCCGGAACGCGTCAGACGACGCAGCAGGACGCCGGTGCCCACCAGTGCGAGGGCGACCAACGCGAGCACGCCGACATCGAGGCCGGTGAACGGCAGCGAGCTCGAGCTCGAGCTCTCGACCGCCGTCGTTTCGACCGGGGTGCTCACGCTTTCCGCGCTCACGCCTTCGGTGCCGCCTTCGTTACCTGCGTTGTTTTCGGGGGAAACGTTGTTGTTGGGGGTGTTTGAACCGCCTTCATCCGCCGCGCTGACCGAGCAGTACTGCGCCTGGGTCGGGTCTGACCGGACCGAAGGGCAGCTGTCGTTGGCCATCGCGGCCGAAGCGGGAATCGCCATTGCGGCAACAAGCGCCGCGGTCGCGAGAACCCCCTTCAAGATGGTCTTGGTGTCGGAAATTCGGATCACTGCCTAGTTCTCCTTTTCTTCGGCCATAGCCAAAATCAGGTCCGCGGGGATACTCGTCCCCAGTCCCGGATGGAACTTCTTCATATGTAGACGGACCGTTTCGACCAATCTCGCTGAGCGATCGGCGCGAAGCACGGTTCCGCATTCACATCGGACGACGAGTTGGATTTCTTTAGATGCGGGGGGCATATTCGCCTTACTGGGCGATGAGAATCATTGCGGAGGGGTGCAGCCGCGCCGTGGAGAAGACGTTTCCGTATCGTATACGCGGTGAGCGAGTCCTTCGATCCGACCGCGGCGGCAACCCGCATCCAGCTCTGCGGCCGACTCAAAGCCGATGTCGACGGGGTCCACGTGACCCCGCGTCTGCGGGGACAGCAGGGCCGCGTCCTGCTCGCCTACCTCGTCCTCAACCGTGGCCGACCGGTCAGCCGCGGCGAGCTGGTGGAGGCGCTCTGGCCGGAAAAGCGCCCGACCGACACCCCCGCCGCGGTCCGCACGCAGCTCTCGCGGCTGCGCAACGCGCTCGGGACCGAGGCGCTGGCGGGGCGCAACACGATCGAACTGCGGCTTCCGGAGGACGCCTGGGTCGACCTGGAGGCCGCCGAGCGGGCGATCCGGACCGCCGAGACGGCGCTCGCCAACGAAGACTGGCGCGAGGCGTGGATCCACGCCCACATCGCGCTCAACGTCGCCGGCAGGCCGTTCCTCGCCGGCTTCGACGCGCCTTGGGTGCAGGAGGTCCGCGACGACATGGTCGAGCTCGAACTGCGCTCGCGGGAGATCATCGCCCGCTCCGGGATCGGGCTCGGCGGCTCCGAGCTGGGGGTCGCGGAACGCGCCGCCCGCTCGCTGATCCGCTCGGCGCCCTTCCGTGAGACCGGGTATCTCTACCTGATGCAGGCGCTGGTCGCCGCCGGCAACACCGCCGAGGCGGTGCGTGCGTACGACGACCTGCGCCGGCTGCTCGGCTCGGAACTGGGGACCGCGCCGGGCGCCGAGATCCAGGCCCTGCACCGCGAGCTGATCGGATAGCCGGGCCCCCGCGGCAACGCCCCGCGGGCCCGGATCACACGGCTACGCCGCCGGCGCCTCGCCCGGTTCCTTGCGCGGGACCAGCACCAGGCGCTTGAACTCGGCGACCAGGACGCCGTCCTGGTTCAGCACCCGGGTGTGGACCTTGACCGTGCCCCGGTCCGGTTTCGAGCGCGAGGGGCGGACGTCGAGCACCTCGGTCTCACAGAACAGCGTGTCGCCGTGGAAGACCGGGTTCGGGTGGCTCAGCTCCTCGGTGGCGAGGTTGGCGATCGCCTTGCCGGAGACGTCGGAGACCGACATGCCGAGCGCGAGCGAGTAGACCAGCGGCCCGACCACGACGTTGCGCCCCTGCTGCGAACCGGCCGCGTAGACGTCGTTCACGTGGAGCGGGTGATGGTTCATCGTGATCAGGCAGAACAGGTGGTCATCGGCCTCGGTCACGGTCTTCGCCGGCCAGTGCTTGTAGATGGCGCCGACCTCGAACTCCTCGAGGTAGCGGCCGTAGGTATGGGCCCCGGATGCCTCGCGCTCGGCCTGGTCGGTCGTGAACTCGGTCGTTTGCTCGCTCACAGCTATGACTGCCTCCTGATCGTGTTTGCGGCCGGGAATGCTATCCGCGGAGCGCGTCAGTGCACTTTGCGGAGGCGGTTGCGCTGCTCCTGTTTCTCGACCACCTGGACGATCAGCTTGGTCACGTTGGAGTCGCCTGAGACCTTGATGTGACCGGTCTCCGCCGCCCGCCGGTAGCTGGCGAGCGTCCCTTTCTCGGCCAGCTGGTTGAACTGCGGGCGGTCGATTTCGACCAGCACCCGCTCGTCCTGGGCGAGGTCTTTCTTGATCACCGGGCCGGGCAGCTCCACCCGGTACAGCTGGATGTCATGTTTGGCGCGCAACTCCAGGCCGAAGACCAGTTTCAGTTTGGCCAGGGCCGGAACTTCGGCCTGGAAGCGCTCGACCGCGGTCTTGATCTGGTCAGCAGTCGAGGCCATGGCGACAGCCTAGATGGTTGGTTCGGCAGAGGGGGTCCGATTGTGGTGCGGGGGGCGGGCGGCCGTCCGAGGTGGCGCGGGGGTGTCCTGGGCTCCTCATGGGGGTCCTGGCAGGCTGTGACCCCCATGAGGAGCCCAGGACGTGAGGGGTGCGTGGGAGAGGCGGCACAGGGACGGGGGGAAGTCGGACTTACGTGACGATCGGGTCGGAGAGCTTCCACACCTCGGCCGGATCCGTGACGAAGATGCCGGGAACGTCACACTTTCCGGCCCTCAGAGGCCCTTTTCGGGCCGATTTCTAGGGGTCGATAACGCGCTGCGTGTTTTAGGGCCCCTATAGGGG
>Ga0209916_1000439_pt1 | contig 67218 bp, 60 predicted proteins | sample ThiBio_1000_plan_FD_183956 | JGI IMG/M metagenome (GOLD analysis project Ga0209916, IMG submission 183956) | Wastewater bioreactor microbial communities from Cape Town, South Africa - Thiocy_solids_2 (SPAdes) | ecosystem: Engineered > Bioreactor > Thiocyanate-remediating > Anaerobic-Aerobic ... | reverse complement strand
AAGTAGGTCGTGTGCGGAGCCAGCCCGGCGAGCGTCGCTTCGACGGGCACGGCGACATCCGGGACGGCGCCGACGCTCCCGTCCGGCACCGGGACGCTCGTCCAGTGTGCCTGGTCGGTCGAGTACTCGAAGTGCCAGGTGGTCTCGAAGGTGGTCCCTTCCGAAGCGTCCGGCGGGGTGACCGTCCCGGTGACGGTGGCGCTTTCGGCTCCGATGTCGCTGATCTGGCCAAAGTGAGGCATCGGACCGGGAGCTTCGCCGAGGATCACGACTTCGCCGCCGTTGACGGGTGCGCTGTTCACGTAGAGACGTTCGTCCGTGCCGACCGCGACGCCATGGTTCGTGTTCGCGCCGAAGGTCAGGGCCGCTGAGTTGGTGCCCGGTGAAGCGGTACACGAAGAACCGCTTTCGTCGAATTCGTAAACGCGATATTCGCCTGCCGCCGTCCTCCGGGCGACGTAGACACGGTCGTCGCCATCGCCGAGGACGGGATCCACGGCGATGTCGAAGGCCTCCTGATTCGTGGCGGTGCCAGAGGTGAAGGTGAGCTGACATTCTCCCGCCGTCGGCCCGAACGCTTCTTTGAAGGTCCCATCCGGGTTGAATTTCAGAACTCCACAGGGTTCGCCCGCGGAACAAGCGCCGGTGTATTTCACGTTGACGGCGTAGATGTTCCCCGCCGAATCGACCGCGATTGAGTCGGGGTTTTGTTTCAGGAACTGGCCCGCGCCACCACCGGATGTGCCCTTTTGGCAGCCGCTGGCCATCGTGCAGACCTGGAGTTCTTCGGCGGGCGCTCCCGCATCGACCTGCCAGCCGATGGCGCGGACGAACGAAGCGCCGGTGACTTCCCCTTGGGCACCGGCAGCGATGCTGTACTCGGCGAGGCGCAGATTGCCCAGGTCGGCCACGTAGAGATCTCCGTCCGTCGGATCGACCGCGAGACCGCTGACTTCGAGGTTGGACAGCTGGCCGGCAGCGGCACCAGCCACCCCGGCCTTGCATCCGCTGACGGTCGTGCAGAACTGAAGTTCTTCGGCCGGCGCCGCCGCGTTCACGTTCCAGCCGATCGCGCCCTCGAAGCTGCCTGCGGCCGAGAAGACGTCGACGCGGCGATTGGTTTTACTGCTGACGTAGACGGCGCCGGTGCTCTGGTCGATCGCGATCCCGTAGGGCTGGCTCAGAGCGCCCGCTGCCGGGCTGGCCGTCCCTGCTTTGCATGGATCGTCCGAAACAGCCGTGCAGACATTGCCGCCGGTGGCTTCATCGACGCCGAGGCCGAACGCGCTGAAGAACTCCCCAGTGGACGAGAACACTTGAATGCGCGCATTGCCTGCGTCTACGACATAGACGCTCCCGGCCTGCACCCCTCCGGCGCCGGTGGCGTTGACAGCAACGCCGCGAGCGGTTTGGCACTGGCCGGCGACGGTACCACCGGGAGTACAGAGGTGGCCGATCTTCGCCTTGGAGGGTGACGCCGCCGCAGAACCGGCCGCCACGGCAAACAGACCGGTGACAAGCAGCACCGCGATACGGACAGCATTGGCCTTGGTACTTCCATATCGCGCGTGCTCCCCGGTACCTCGCCCCATGCTTTTCCCCTGTCTCGTCCCGGCCCAGCGTGGGCTGCGGTGAGTGTTCTGTCACTGCGACCGCGCCGATACCCCGGCTGCGGTCATCACTTGGCCGAACTATCCGAGACACACCGAGGAGGAGCAAGGTAGGTTTTCCAACCGTAGGATCCGGAAGAGAAGCGGAGCTTCATCAAAATGGGCCGGAGCACGCTCCCGCGCACCCCGGCCCTGTCTACTGTCCCGCCCGCTATTCGTGAAGCGTCAGCGGTTCTCCGCTGGCATCGAACAGAGCGAAATCGCCACTGAATTCCCCAGGAATCGTTCCTCCCACCGGGCCTTCAACGTGGATGCTGGTAGCGGAACCACTCCAGATCACACTTGAGATGGAGCTCTCCGGAAAGCCGTTGACAACAAACTGGAAACTCGCCGTGCCGCTGCTTCCCGACAAGTTGATCGAGTTCAGTGTCGGTTCGACGACTGCGGGTCCGCCCATGAAGGTGCATCCCGACGCCGAATCGCCGCCTTCTTCGTCCATCGCGACTTCCACTTTGCCGCCGGAGTTGACTTCGACAATCCCGTGCACTTCGACGTGTTCGCATTCGAGAGGTCCGAACTGCGTTTCGGTGATCGCGTTCGTGCTTGTCCCGGACACTGTCGCGCCGGGTTCAACAGGGACGCCTGCGGAATCTGTGAGTTCGGCGGCGCTCGCCAAGGCCGGCAGCGCCGCAAATGCCATCGTCAACAACCCGATGACGAGGCCAAGGCTCAAAGGCCTTTTGATGTTCATAATTTCTCCTTGTTCGGCGGGGTCCACTCCCCGTCGGCTCCGCGCCGAGGCCCCCACTTGTTCCATAGGCGGGCCTCGGCGCCTATCCCTGCCCTTATAGGCCTGAAGTGACAGTGAAGGCAAAGATTCGTGTCAGCTTTTTCCGAGCGCAGTGGTGAACTCGCGTGTGTTTAGGAGATTCCTCCCTGCAAATGTGGAAACTCGGAATCAGAAGGGTCACGAAATCGTGTCCACTTCGCATCAGTGGGGACCCGGTGGACTCCCGAACAGCTCGGCGTGCAACGCGTCGAGCGCGCGTTCGGCGAGCCCGACATCGCCGGCCAGGTGAAGCGCGGTCGGATGCGCGTCGATCACCGCCCTCAGCCACGCCTCGACACCGCCGCGAACCCAGGCGTCGGGAGACGCAGCCGAGGTGCCGCTCCGGCAAGCGACGACGCGGCCCCCGTCGAACGCCGCCCACACGGCGCAGGCCCTCGGCGGGCCCGCGCCCGGGTCGCCTTCGACGGTGAAGGCGCAGGTCCCCGAGGCGGAGTCCGGGACCCGGATCAGGGGCAGCGTCGCGAGCAGCGCGACGGCACCATGGCTTGCCGACACCGGTTCGGCCGTCCCGTTCAGATGGCGGCCTTCCCAGCGCGCGGTGATCGCGAGGATGGCGATGGCCCGCCGGGCCCACGCCGTCAGCGCGAACCGCGGCGCCCGCCCCGCGCCGTCAAGGGCCGTCACCAGGCCTGCGCCTCGCAGGCGCCGCAAGATTCGCTTTGCCTTTCCCGCCCCGAGCACGGGAATCGCCGCGAGCAGCTCGGCCTTCGTGCGCGGTCGCAGCAGGAGATGGTGGATCAGCGAGAGCTCCCAACCGTCGCCGAGCGCGGTGACGGCGTGCCAGGCCACCTCGCTTTCCGGGCTGAGCGGGCGTCTCGGTCGCCCTGTGAGCCAGACCCCGATCAGCGCCATCACCTCGAGCAGATCCGCTCCGGCGGTGGTGAGCCGGTAGGCGCCCCTGGCCTTCGTCGCTTCCCCCTCCGGCTCGACGGTGCCGGCGAGCTCGAGGTGCCCCAGTTGTTCCCGCAGCGTCGTGTCCGATTCGAGCATCAGATGTCCGCACAGCGCGCCGACGCTCATCTCGCTCCGGGACAGGGCCCGGAGGATCGCCCGGTTCAACCCGGGCTGCAGGATTCGCAGCCCCACGCTCCCCGCGGCGATGGGCGGTTCCGGGATCGCAAGCATTCGATGTCCCCGGGGCTGGCGGTCTGTTGCCGGTGGCGCCTCGTGCGGATCTCCCCAACCCCTCTCCGCGGGATCGCGCCGTGCCTTCACGACCCTAGATGAAAATTTCTAAGTGATCAACTTGCTCCCAGCGGCGACGCCTCGGCGCTCCGCGAGAATTGCGGCCCGCGCCCCCTCGGCGCCAAGGATCGGCGCGAGGACGAGAAAGGCCGCCCGGGTCGAGGATGCCGGAAGCGACCTCGCTTGCCCGAACAGGAACGAGCGGTGGGCGATGCTCCAGACGGAGCCGACGATCGCTTCCGCCACCAGCGGGCTGGGCCGCCCGTCCCTCGGCGCGCGGCGGATGAGGACGTCGGCGAACCCACGCAAGATCGCCGTCCGGCGCTCCGCATCGGCCGGCCCGACGAAAAAGCCGTCGAGGAAGGCGGCCCGGGCGAGGGCGGAATCAGAGGCCAGGCGGCCAAAGAGGGACTCCACGGCTCGGCAGACGCCGCCGGCCCAACTGGAGGCCGCCTCGGTCTCCCGCAGGGCTTCCGCCAAAGCGTCGGCGCTCAACCACTCGAGCATCGCGAGCGGGCGCTCAGCATCGTCCACCCGCCTCCGCTCCAGCGCGGCGACGACATCGAGTGCCCGGTCACCATGCCTCGACCCCTGCCTGCCAGGTCGAGCGACGGGAAGCCTCGAGCTGGCAGGAGAGCGGTAGACGAGGAGCCACTCCCTCAGCTCCGCGCTGCCGGCGGTCAGCGATCGCGGGCGCGATTCGAGGAGCCGGGCGCGGGCGACAAACCAGATCCCGCCGACGAGCGCCCGAACGATCCGCGGCGGGATCACGACACCGTCAGGGGCGAGCGCGAGGCTCTCGGAGATCATCGTCGTGAACAGCAGTTCGGCGCGGTCGATCCGCGAAGCGGCACCTGGCAAGGCGGCGAAAATGTCGACCAGGGCGAGCCGCGACGCCGCTGGGCGCTGCACCAGCTCATCCGTAAACCCGTCGAAAGCGCGGCAGAGGCCGCCGACCCAATCGACCTTCTCGGGACCGGAGGCCTCGCGGTGCGCGGCGGAGATCCGGCCGATCGCCTGCTGGACGACAAGATCGTATGTGGCAAGGAAGCACGCCTCCTTGCTCTCGAAGTGCTTATAGAGGGTCTTGGTGGAGACACCGGCCAGGCCGGCGACCTCGCGGACCTTCGTCTCCGCGTAACCATGCCGCGCACACGCCTCGATCATCGCCGCGTGCAGGCGGGCACGCTGGTGGGCGGCGGCCGCGGCGGGAGCCTTGCTCGGACCTGGCCTCAGCTGTGGGAACAGCGGCTGGACGGTGCCCCCGGACGGCGCGGGCGATCGATGCCGTTCCCCAGCCCCCACGCCGACGCGTGGCGTGACCTGTTCCCCCTCCATCGGACCCCTCCCCGGCGAACCCTGCGCAGACCGGGATCAGTCTCGTCCCGGTACTGAAATGTTTTGTCTGTAGAGACAATAGCGAACTTCGTTCTTTTTATAGGTGCCCTTGATTCCGCGCAGGCAGCGTCCCGGCTATGCCTCGCGCCGACTACACGACCCCGCCGGCCGAGCTGGAGCAGCTGGGCGACGCAGTCAGGTCCCTGCGCAAGGGGCGCGACCTGAAGCAGATCGAGGTCGCGACCAACGCCGGCCTGACGGAGAGCCAGATCTCCGACATCGAGAACGCCCGCAACAACCCCGACTGGCTGCTGGCGACCCGATTGGTGGTCGACGGGCTCGGCCTCGAGCTCCGCGACCTCGTCGAAGCCTACGAGGAGGTGGGCGGCAGGCCCGCGCGGGACCGCTGACCGGACGCCGCGGTGATTGCATGCAGGCGTGCGAACCGCCCGCGCAGCTGTCACCTGCGCCGTCGTCCTGGTGGTCGGCGTGCTTCTCGTCTCCGGCGGGGACGACAGCGGTCCCCGCACGCCACCCGCCCTGCCGGGCCTGCCGCCGCCCTTCCTCGGCACCGCCGTGAGCGGGGACGGCGGGCTGACCGCGGCGCTCGATGCCTACGGCGACGTGGTCGACCTGCGGGGCGGACCGGCGGGCGCGGCGCTGATTGACAACCCCTCCGACCGGCAGGCCGCCGGGACGGTGCCCGAAGACACGGGCATCGTGCCGCGGGTCGACGGCAGGGCGATGTGGGAAGCGGACGCGGTGACCCAGCGCTACCTGCCGGGGACGAACGTGGTGCGGACCGTGGCGCGGTTCGGCGCGGCGCGGGTGGCGATGACCGTGGCGGCGGCGGGCGACGCGCTCGCGGTGACGATCCGGACGCGCGGGGGCGGCGCCGACCGCGAGGCGACCCCGTCGCTCGGCGTCAACGTCGCGAGCGGGGTGCGCTGCGCGCGCGAAAGACGGGCGGCACAACTCGACCTCTTTTGCGGGCCAGGTCGAGTTGTGCCGCCCGTCCCCGCGGCCGCGGCGAGGGACGACGGAGGGTCGCGATCTCGGCGGCAGGTGCGCCCGGGCGCTCCGACCGTCTCGCAGGAGGCCGCGGGGCTTATCGCCGGCGCACGCGATGAGGCTCGCCGCTGGGTCGGTCGGTCGCACCCGCTCGGTGTCGGCGCTCCCGCCTGGGCCCAGGCAATGTATGAGCGCTCGCTGCTGACCGTGCACGCCTTGACCTCGCGGGCGACCGGCGCCGTCGCCGCCGGAGCGCGGGACGGCTGGGCGTACGTCTGGCCTCGCGACGCCGCGACCGCCGCGCTCGCGCTCGAGGCGTCCGGCCACCACGGCGAAGCGCGGCGCGTCACCCGCTTCCTCACCGGCCTCGACCTCGCCGCCGCGGCGCGCTTCACCGAATCCGGCGCTCCGGTCCCCGGCCGCGCCGCCCAAGGCGACGCGCTCGGCTGGGTCACCGCCGCCGCCCGAGCCACCCGTGTCCCCGCCCCCCAAGGCCCCTTCCCCTGGCGCGACCGCGCCGACTACCAAGAGTCCACCCCCGGCACCTACCTCGGCAACGCCCTGGCCGCCGCCGGCTCCGGTGTTGATGGGCCGAAAACCGGACATATAGACCGGTTTTCGGCCCATCAACGGCGGGCTGCGGCGGAAAGCCGGCGGATCGCGCACGAATTCGGGACGCCGGCGGGACTGGTGCGGCGGGCGGGTGATCCGAACTCGGGACTCGACTCGGCGGCGGGGTGGGCGGTGCGGCCATTTCGGCTCGCGCCCCTCTACCCGGCGGCCGAGCGGACCCTCCTACAGCTCCTCAAGCAAGGCACCCCCTACGGCATCACCCCCGGCGAAGGCTGGACGGGTGGCCCCGACCCCTGGACCGCCCCCACGGCCTGGTCCGCGTGGGCCCTTGCCGCGCTCTCGAGGACCGACGGGAGGGGACCCCGAACGAACCTCCCCGCTGTTCGTGAGGGAGGGGTCCCCTCCCGTCGGTCCCCCTCAAGCCGGTCCCTCCGTCACGCGTCCATCAGTCACGCGTCCCTCCGCCATGCCGCGCTCGAGCTCCTCGCGGACCTCCGCCGCGCCGCCACCCCCGCCGGCGACCTCCCCGAGCGGGTCGGCGTCCACACCGGCATCCCGACCTCGACCACGCCGCTGCTCTGGTCGAGCGCCTTCACCGTGCTCGCGCTGCGCGAACTCTGGCCCTGACCGCCAACCCGTAGCCCTTTGTCACCCACAGGGTGACCAAAGTCAACGGGTTGCCGCTACGGCACGCGCCAGCGGTGCAGCGAGTTGCGCAGGGCGAGCAGGCGGCGGTCGCCGGCGTCGCGGACGACGAAGCTCTCCGCCGTCGCCGGGGCTTCGCCGAGCAGGCGCTCGATCAGCTCGGCGTTCGCCGGGCCGCCGGAGCCGCGGCCGATCCACTCGTCGAAGTCGATCTCGAAGGGGACGATGCGCTCGAGGTCCGGTTCGAGCCCCACCCGCTCGCCCAGCGCCGCGATCCGCGACGGGGTCAGGCAGGCCCAGTGGGACGGGTCGCGCAGGCGCTCGATCTGCTCGTGCCAGGCCGCCGCCTCGCCCGCGTCGTCGGTGACGTGATCGCCGACGGCGACGAAGCCGCCGGGCCTGACCACGCGGCGCATCTCCTCCAGCACCCGCACCGGCGCCGGGATGTGGTGGAGGCTGAAGCGGGTGATCGCGCCGTCGAAGCTGTCGTCGGGGACGTCGAGCGCGGTCACGTCGCCGAGCTCGAAGGCGACGTTCTCCACCCCGGCCGCCGCGGCGTCCCCGCGCGCTTTCTCGATCATCGCCGGGGTCAGGTCGAAGCCCTGCACGAAGGCGACCCGCGGCGCCAGCGCCCGCGCGATCAACCCCGGTCCAGAGGCGATCTCCACCCACCGCGCCCCGGGGTCCGCCGGGGCCAGGTCGACCAGCACGTCGAGCGTCTCCGCGATGCTCATCGTCGGGCTGCGGGCGAAGGACTCCGCCTGGTGCGCGAACTCGTCGCGGATCGACGTGCTGTGGGAATCGGTGGCCTCGCTCATCGGCCCATCCTAGGAAATGGCCGCCGTTGGCCAGAATGGATGGATGCGCGTCAGACCGGTCACCGAGGCCGACCTCGAGGAGCTCGCCCGCGGCTTCAAGGTCGTCGTCGACGAAAAGCGCTGGGTGGCGCGCCAGCCACCGGTGGACGCGGCGGAGCTGGCGGAGGACCTGCGCCGGCGCCTCGGCGACGGGCGGCCCATGTTCACCCTCGAAGACACCGACGCCGAGGACGGTCCGGCGCTGGTCGGCTTCCTCGACCTCTACCCGACCCGCACCGACGGCGTCTACGCCTTCGGCCTGTGGGTCCTCCCCGAGGTCCGTGGCAAGGGCGGCGGCCGGGCGCTGCTGGAAGCGGCGATCGAGGCCCGGCCGCCCCACGTCCACAAGATCGAACTCGAGACCTGGCCCCACAACGAAGCCGCGATCGCCCTCTACGAACGCCTCGGCTTCGAGCGCGAGGGCCTGCGCCGCGACCACTACCGCCGCGCCGACGGCAGCCTCCAGTCCTCGCTGATCATGGCCCGCCTCTTCCCCGACCCCGGCCCACCCGACCGAGTTCGCAGATAGCCGCGGATAGCGCGGAGAAGTGCGAACGCAGATGGCGGCTCCCCACGCGAGTTCGCAGAAATCCGCGGATAGCGCGGCAAAGTGCGAACTCGCCCGGGGGGTCAGAGCTCGGCGAGGGCGGCGGCGACGGCCTCCTCGGGCGTCTCGGCCGGGATGACGCCGGGCGCGCGCCGCATGCCGTCGCGGCCGTCGAGCGTCCACCTGCGCAGGGCGACGACGGTGCGGCCGAGCGTCCGCGCGAAGCCGATCTCCGAGAGCGTCCCCCACTCCCCGCCGATCGCGATGACGGCGACCTGCCGCCGCGTCCCCTTCATCGCGCCCGGGCCAAGCCGCCCCGCCGCCCGGGCCGGTTGGAGCGGCGTGAGGGGACCCCGAACGAACCTCCCCGCTGTTCGTGAGGGAGGGGTCCCCTCACGCCGCTCTCCGCACAGTCCCACGAGCCGCCTGCATCTGTCCCATCAGCTCCAGCGCCCCCGCCTTGTGCAGCGGTTCGTTCAAGTTCCCGCACTTAGGACTCTGCACACACGACGGACACCCGCTCTCGCAGGGGCACTCCGCGATCAGCCGCTCGGCGTCCCCCAGCAACCGCTCGAACTCCTCGTATCCCCGCTTCGTGATCCCGACCCCGCCCGGGTGCCCGTCGTAGATGAAGATCGTCGAGCGCCCGGTCTGGAAGTGGACGTTGGTCGACAGCCCGCCGATGTCCCAGCGGTCGCACATCGCGATCAGCGGCAGCACCGCGATCTGCCCGTGCTCGGTCGCGTGCAGCGCGCCGAGCAGCACGTCCGGCGGCAGCGTCCCGAAGTTCCCGTCGGGCAGCACGTACCAGAGCGCCTGGGTGACGAAGCTCTGCTCGGGCAGCTCCAGGGCGACGATGTCGATCGGTTCGTTGTCGGCGATCGACACCCGCTGGAAGGCGATCACCTGCTCGGTCACCGACACCTCGCCGAAGTGGAGCTCCACCCCGGCCACCTCGCGCTGCTCGTGCACGCGCTCTATATAGACCTCCGTCTCTTTCTTTGGACGCGTGTACCAGTCGCCGTCGAAGCTCGACACCAGCGCCCGCCGCTCGCGCACGTCGAGCTGCTCGACCTCGTACGAGCGCCCCAGGTGCAGGTAGACCGCGCCCGGATGGATCGTGGTGAAGGCCCGCTCCGCCTCGACCAGCCCGAGCATCTCCCCCGACTCGCGCTCGATCACCGCCACCGAGTCGGCCGAGGCCGAGCGCAGCGGGATCCGCGAGGCGACGAACTCGTTGCGGCGCGGCGCCAGCCCGCCGCGGGCGCGCCGCAGCTCCCCCGCCTCCAGCAGCCGCTCCGCCCGCTCCCGCCAGCCCTCACCGAAGAACTCATCATCCGCGTCGCTCAGCGGAAACTCGTAGGCCGCGGCGATCAGGTGGCGCATCGCGATCTGCTCGTTGCCGTGGTCGAGGATCGCCCCCTCCACCGGCCGCCCGAGGAACTCCTCCGGGTGCCGGCAGAAGAACTGGTCGAGCGCATCCTGCCCGGCGACGTAGACCGCCAGCCCGCGCCGCCGCCGCCCCGCGCGTCCCCACATCTGGCGCAGGCTCGCCACGGTCCCGGGGAAGGTGACGCAGATCGCCGCGTCGAGCTCCCCGACGTCGATCCCCAGCTCCAGCGCGTCGGTCGCCACCACCGCCAGGAGCTCCCCGCGCGAGAGCCGGTCCTCGATCTCGCGCCGCTGCTGCGGCGTGTAGCCGCCGCGGTAGGGAGCGATCCGCGCGGCCAGCTCCTTCTTGCCGCGCCGCTCCAGGTTTTCGCGGGCGAAGCGCTGGATCAGCTCGATCCCGCGCCGCGATTTGAGGAAGCAGATCGTCCGCACGCCCTGGGTGACGAGCTCGGCGAGCAGGTCGGCCGCCTCGGCCAGCGCCGAGCGCCGCGTGCCGGTCGCCTTGTCGATCAGCGGCGGGTTCCACATCGCCACCTCGCGCCCCGCCCGCGGCGCGCCGTCGTCGTCGATCAGCTCGAACTCGGTGCCGACCAGCCGCTCCGCCAGCTCCTCCGGGTTGGCGATCGTCGCCGAGGTGAGCAGGAAGCGCGGCTCGGCGCCGTAGGCGCGGGCGGTCCGCCGCAGCCGCCGCAGCACGTTGGCGACGTGGGACCCGAAGACGCCGCGGTAGGTGTGCGCCTCGTCGACCACGACCCACTCCAGGTTCGCCAGGAAGTCGCCCCATTTCTTGTGGCTGGGGAGGATCCCGACGTGCAGCATGTCGGGGTTGGTGAGGATCAGGTTCGATTTGCGGCGGATCGCGGGGCGCTCCTCGCGCGGCGTGTCGCCGTCGTAGATCGCCTCGCGCAGGCCGGGCGGGCGCAGCTGGGCGAGCTTGCGCGCCTGGTCCTGGGCGAGCGCCTTGGTCGGGTAGAGGTAGAGCGCCCGCGCCTTCGGCTGGCGCGCGATCGCGTCGAGCACCGGCAGGTTGAAGGCGAGGCTCTTGCCCGAGGCGGTGCCGGAGGTGATGACGAGGTCCGAGCGCGGCGCCATCTCCCAGGCGCGCAGCTGGTGCGAGTAGAGCGCCTCGATCCCGGCGGCGCGAAGGCGCGCGACGAGGTCGGGGGCTAGCTCGGCGGGCAGCGGCACCGGCTTCGCGGTGCGGTCGGGCTCGGCGGCCTCGGCGACGATCCGCCCGTCGCGCCGCGCGGGCGCGATGGCGATCCCCCACTGCGTGTCGATGACCTGCGAGCGCGCCATCACCCTCGCCGCTCCCCAGCGCGTCGCCATCCACCGGCGAGTTCGCACTTCTCCGCGCTATCCGCGGATTTCTGCGAACTCATCCTCGGACGACCTCGCCGGCGAGGCGCATCGCCTGGAGCGACGAGCGGTCGTGGATGCGCAGGATGTCGCCGCCGGCCTGGACCGCCAGGGTCGTGGCGGCGACCGTCCCCCACTCGCGCTCGCCCGCCGGCCACCGCTCCTCCCACGACCCGGCGAGCACCGCGCCGATGAAGTCCTTGCGCGACAGCGACACGTAGAGCGGCAGGCCGAGCGCCGTGAACTCGGCGAGGCGGCGCATCACCTCGAGGTCCTGCTCGGGCGAGAGGTCGAAGTCGAGGCCGGGGTCGATCGCGATCTGCTCGTCGGCGACCCCCAGCTCCCGCATCCGTCCCACCCTCGCCTCGAACCAGGCGACCATGTGGTCGACGACGTCGTCGTATTCGCGCCAGGGACGGTCGACCCGCGGCGGCCCCTCGATGTGCATCAGGACGTAGCCGCAGCCGGTCGCCGCGACCAGCTCGAACATCTCGTCGCAGCCGCCGGAGATGTCGTTGACGCACGCGGCGCCCGCCTCGAGCGCCCGCCGCGCCGTCTCGACCTGGAAGGTGTCCGCCGAGATCGGCACGCCCGCCGCAGCCATGCCTTCGATCGCCGGCACCAGCGCCGCGCACTCGTCCTCGACCCCGACCGGCGGCCCGCTGCGCGCCGCCACCGCGCCCACGTCGAGCATGTCGAAGCCCGCCTCGACCAGCCGCAGCCCGTCGGCGATCGCCTGCTCCGGGGTGCCGCTGCGCGCCCCCGCGAACATCGAATCGACCGTCACGTTGACGATCCCCGCGCCCACCGGCCGGGCCAGGTCCAGAGTCAGATCACGAAGCCGCCACTCCACCATCGCTACGGTAGCGAGCGGTCGATGTCGCTCGCCTGCGTGTACACGGACCTCGATGGGACCTTGCTCGGCAAGGGGGGCGCCCTCTTCCTCGATCGCGAGGGGAACTTCTCGATGGCGCAGGCGCGCGCGCTCGAGGCCTGCGCCCGGGCCGGGGTCGAGGTCGTGATCATGTCGGGCCGCCGCGAGCCGCAGGTCCACGAGGCCGCCCGGCTGATGGGCCAGCCCTCCTACATCTTCGAGGCGGGCTGCGCTTTCGCCCTCGACGGCGAGACGATCCTCCTCACCGGCGAGCTGCAGCCCGACGAATACGAGGGGACCGTCTACGAACAGATCGAGCGGCGCGGCATCCCGGCGATGCTCTTCGAGCACTTCGGCGGCCGGCTCGAGTACCACTCGCCCTGGCACCACGGCCGCCAGCACTCCCACCTCTTCCGCGGCAAAGTCGATGTCGACGAGGCCAACGCCCTGCTCGGCGAGCACGGCGACGACGACCTCCGCTTCCTCGACAACGGCGCGATCGGCACGCCGATGAAGACCGTCGAGGGGCAGACCCACGCCTACCACCTGGTGCCGCGCACGGTCTCCAAGGCCGCCGCCGTCGCCGCCCACGCGCGCGCCCGCGGATTCGCCACCGAGGACTGCATCGCGGTCGGGGACTCGGTCGAGGACCTCGAGGTCGCCGCCGCGGTCGGCCGCTTCTTCGTCGTCGCCAACGGGCCCGAGCGCGACCCCGGCCTGCGCGCCTATCTGCCCCAGTTCGGCAACGTCTCCGTCACCGAGGGCACCAACGGGGACGGCTTCTACGAAGCGGTCGTCTCGGCGCTGATGGAAGGCTGAGGGCCCGCCCCGCGCGGCGCCGCCGCCTGCGCCGCCATCTGCTTGCGCGGCCGCTTGATCCGCCAGTACTCGGCCCCGAAGTAGGACCCGAGCACGAGCGCCGCCGCCAGCACCTGCGCGACCAGGCCCTCGACCGTCGGGAAGACCGCGAACCAGAGGCCGACCCAGCCGGGGATCGAGAGCGCCACCGTCGTTTCCGGCAGCCAGCCCGCGAGCTGCATCTCCTGCACCGACTCGCCGACCATCACGATCAGGACGATGCCGAGCATCACCCCGGTCAGCACCAGCATCCGCTTGTAGGGCATGTGCTTGTGGGCGAGGAAGGTGATGACGCCGACCGCGCCGGTCAGGGTGAGGCCGAGCGCGACGCCCTCCAGCACCGTCCCGGCGCCGTAGGTCAGCCGCAGGTTCTGCAGGAAGAGGACGACCTCGAAGCCCTCGCGGTAGACCGAGGTGAGGCCGAGCAGGATCAGCCCCCACATCGCCGCGCGGCGGCCGTCGACGCCGGAGCGCGAGAGGATCTCCCGCTTGTGGCGGTTGCGGTTCTGGATCCAGCCGGTCCAGTAGACCTTGTGGAAGAACCAGTTCATGACGACGAGCAGGACGATCACCGCGAGGAGGCCGGTCGCCGCCTGCACCGCGAGCCCGCCGCCGCCGAGCTGCCCCAGCACCCAGGCGGCGAGGAACCAGGTGGCGACGCTGGCGAGGAAGCCGGTGGCCGCGCCGAGCGCGATCGGCCTGCGGTAGACCTGCGCCGCGCCGACCATGCTGGCGGTGACGGCGGCGAGGACGAGGATCGTCTCCAGACCCTCACGGAAGACCAGCAGAGCGCTGTCGAGGACGACGGCGCCGTGGCTGAGGTGCTCGCCCGCGCCCGGTTCAGGGGTGCCGCCGTGCGCCTCGAAGGCGCTCCAGGCAAGCAGCGCGACGAGCAAGCCGCCCAGGTAAAGTGGCCAGTGGCGGCGCACGGAGTGGTGGATCGTCGTCAAGGACAGAGATCTTAGGGAACCCTGATGAGGGGTGCCTAAAAGGAGGACAGTTGGCAGCCGACACGGCGACCGTCGCGGAGCAGGAGTACCTCGAGTCGATGTTCTGGATCGACGAGGCGGGCCTGCCGATGACCGGCGCCAACATCGCCCGCGCGATGCAGCTCTCCGCCCCGACCGTGCACGAAATGGTCGGCCGGCTGATCAAAGACGGTTATGTCGAACGGAACCCCGACAAATCGCTCGCCTTCACCGAGGACGGTCGCGAGCGCGCCTCCTACATCGTCCGCCGCCACCGGATGATCGAGCGCTTCCTCACCGACGTGCTCGGCATCCCCTGGGACGAGGTCCACGAGGAGGCGGAGCGGATCGAGCACGCGATGTCGCCGGTGCTGGAGGAGCGGATGCGCGCCGCGATCGGTGATGCCACCACCTGCCCGCACGGCCACCCGATCGTCGAGGGCATCCGCGAGCGCGGCTCCCTCCTCGCCGACGTCGAGGTCGGCGCCGACGTCACCGTGCTGCGCTTCGAGAACGAGGCCGAGGAGCTCCTCCACTACCTCAAGGACGCGGGCCTCTACCCCGGCCTGGAGGGCAAGGTCTCCAAGTCAGACGACGACCACGTCACCATCAAGTCCGCCGACGCCGACCACGTCGTCACCCACAGCGTCGCCGAGACGGTGTCGGTCCGCGCCGATCCGGCCCCGCCCCCTCGCGCCGCGATCCCCGAGCAGCTGGTCCTCTCCAGCGACCGCTACGGACGCTAGGCGAAGCGCCTGTCGTCGTAGGCGAGGATCTCGGCCGGCAGCGGCCGGGCTTCGAGGCCGACCGGGATCCAGCCGCGACCGGTCGGCGCGACGATCACCACGGCATGGTGGTCGCCGACCGCGGTGAGCTCGGAGCCGGGATCGCGCCAGAAGACGCCCTCGTCGAAGGCCGCTTCGACCGCCGCGACGGTGGCGGGCGGATCGTCGGACGCGATGCCGACCTCCCCGATCTCGATCAGCGATCCCGGGCCGAACGGCCCGTCCTCGCCCTCTATCTGGGGGCTGGCGATCAGCTCGACCACGTTCCCGGCGGCATCGAGGAAGTAGACGCAGCCGGCGCCGACGTCGCTCCGCACCGGATCACCGTCGAAGGCGAGGACCTCGCAGCGCTCCCGCAGCCACGCCACCGCCGCCTCGATCGAGTCCGCCGGGACGTTGATCGCGAAGTGGTAGCGGGCGTCGAGGCCGGGGGCGGCGCGCTCGAAGCGGATCGTCGAGTCGCGCAACCGCACCTCGATCGCGTCCTCGTCCCAGGACACGGGCAGCCCGAGCCGCCCGCCCCAGAACGCGGCCTGCCCCTCCAGATCTCCCGCTGCCAGCGTCAACCGACGGATCCGCATCCGCCCCATCCTCCCGCATCGACGCCCATCGCCCAGCTGTTCTTTATGGCGCTCGGAGGCGCATAAAGAACAGCTGGGCGGGCTAGGTTTCGATCGGGACTTCGACGATCGGCTTCGTCGTCGGCTTGTTGCTGCCGCCCGCGGGCTCGCGGGTGACCATCACCGCGGTGACGTCCTTCATGCTCTCGATCGTGGTCGAGGCGCGGCCCGCCTGGTCGGGCGCGAACAGCGCCGGGACCGCTTCGACGATGCCGTCGCGTTCCACCCAGGCCTCCAGCACGCGGCCGTTCGGCAGCGGCTTGACGCCCGCGAGGTGGAGCTCACCGCGTTCGTCTTCGGTGACGACCTTGGCCGCGATCCCGTTGGCGCCCGGTTCGACTTCGGTGGTGTGAGCGCCGCCGGAGCCGCCGCCGTTGCCGACCGCGTAACCGATCCCGCCGGCGATCACGAGGACGACGAGCGCGAGGCCTGCCAGCGGCTTCCAGGTCAGCCCGCCGACGTTCAGGCCACCCAGCCACTCGCCGAGCCCGCCGCGCTCCTCCTCGGCGGCGGCATCGCCCCGCACCTCGGCCATCAACCGCTGCTTCAGCTCCGGCGGCGGCGCCTGGCGCTCGACCGCTTCCGGCAGCGCCCCCACCGCGGGCGCCAGCCAGCGCAGCTCCTCCTGGCAGCGCTCGCAGCCCGCGAGGTGCCGCTCCAGCTCGGCGACCTGCCCTGGGTCGAGCGCGCCGATCGCGTAGGCCGCGACTTCCTCGAGGCGGCGGTCGTGCCCGTTCGCGTTCATGCCAGTCCCTCCGCCAACTCGCCTCGGATCTTCTCCAATCCGAGCCGCATCCGTCCCTTCACCGTGCCCAGCGGCAGGTTCAGCATCGCGGCGATCTCCGACTGGCTGAAGCCGCCGAAGTAGGCGAGCTGGATCACCTTCGACTGCTCGTCGGGCAGGTGGGAGAGCGCGCCGCGCACCTCGGTGGCGGTCTCGTGGCGCATCGCCTCCTCCTCGGTCAGCTCTCCGGACGGCCGCGACTCGAGGACCTCCTCGTCGTCGAAGGTCAGCTTCGGCGCCTTGCCCGCCCGGCCGCGGAGCACGTCGATCGCCCGGTTGCGGACGATGCTGAGCGTCCAGGAGCGGACGCTGCCGCGGGTCGGGTCGAAGCGGCCGCCGCTGCGCCAGATCGAGATGAACGCCTCCTGGATGCAGTCTTCGGCAGCGCCCCGTTCACCGAGGATCCTGTAGGCGAGCGAGTAGGCCGCGCCGCCGTGGCGGTCGTAGAAGACCTCGAACGCCTCCGCGTCCTTGCGGCCGATCCACGGCATCAGCTCCTCGTCGGCAAGCCGCTCGGCTCTCTCACGTCGCACGGGCATCTCTGTACCCGAACCTACGCGCGACGCCGCGCCGGCGGATCAATCAGGCCGGGGTGCCGGCGCGCAGCTTCTCGAGCGCCGTGGCGATGCGGGCGACGCCCTCGGCGGCATCGGCGGCGGGGACCGGCGCGAAGGAGAGCCGCAGGCTGTTCTCGCCGCCGCTCATCATGAAGTCGGGGCCGGCGACGAAGGAGACGCCCTCGCCTTTCGCCTCCGCCAGGAGCGCCTTGGAGTCGGTGCCCTGGGCGAGGTCGAGCCAGAGGAAGTAGCCGCCCTGGGGAACGACGAAGACCGCCTCGGGGATGCTCTCGCGGAGCGCCTCGACCAGCGCGTCGCAGCGCGCCTTCAGCTCCCCTTTGACGAAGGCGATGTTCTCGTCGAGGACGCCGGAGCGGCAGAGCTCCAGGACGATCGACTCGGCCAGCATGTTGGGCGAGATGTACTGCTCGTTGGCGTGCTTGGAGAGCTTCGCGATCTCCTCGGTCGGGCCGACCAGGTAACCGACCCGCACGCCGGGGCTGACCGTCTTCGAGAACGACGAGGCGTGGATCACCTTGTCGCCGCTGTCCATCGACAGCATCGTCGCCAGCGGCTCGCCCTCGAACGGCAGCTCGCGATACGGGTCGTCCTCGAAGATGAAGAAGTCGTGCTCCGACGCCAGCTCGACCAGGCGCCGCCGCTTCTCGATCGAGAGCGTGCAGCCGGCCGGGTTGTGCGCGTTGGGGATGACGTGGGCGAACTCGATCGGCCCGTCCGCGAGCGCCGCCTCCAGCGCCGCCACGTCGAGCCCGTCGGCCTCCAGCGGAATCGGCACCAGCTCGGCGCCCAGCTGCTGCAGGAGCAGGAGCGTCCGGTCGTAGGTCGGCTGCTCCACCGCCACCCGCGTCCCCGGCTTCACCAGGCTCGCGAAGAGCATCGCGCCCGCCTCGAGCGACCCGTTGGTGACCATCACCTGCGCCGGATCGACGTCCCCGTGCCGCTCCGCGATCCACTTGCAGAGCCCCGGGTGCCCGATCCCGACCCCATAGGAGAGCGCCGTCTCCCAATCATCGGTGAGCGCCCGCTGCGCGGCCTCCCGCACCTGCTCGTGAGGAAGGATGTCGGCGCTCGGCGCCCCGCGAGCGAAGGAGATCGTGTCAGGCATAGGACGATCGAATCTACCAACGCGGGGGTTCGGGGGACGGGCGGGGGTCGGGGGGCTGGCGGGGGTCCGAGGATGGTCCTGGGCTCCTCATGGGGGTCCTGGCAGGCTGTGACCCCCATGAGGAGCCCAGGACGTGAGGGGTGCGTGGGAGAGGCGGCACAGGGACGTCGCGAAGTCGGACTTCCGTGAGGATCAGGTCCGGAAGCTTCCACACCTCGCCCGGATCGGTCACAGAGATGCCGGGAACGTCACACTTTCCGGCCCTGGGAAGCCCATTTCGGGCCGGAATCAGGGGGCCCCAAACGCGCTGCGTGTTTTAGGGCCCCTATAGCACGGTCAACTCACGCAGCGCGTAAGTCGGTGTTGCACAACACGGGAGGAAGCGTGGAGTTCCCGACGTCTTCGTGACGAGGTCTGACTCCCGTCACGGATCCGTGAACCTCCCGTCACCCTCCCGCGCACGACCCTCCACACCTTCCGCACACCCGCCCCTCTCGCCACGGCCACAGCCTGCCCGGGCCGTGGCGAGAGGGGCGGGTCCTCTACCCCGGGCGACAGCTTGCGGGGCCTGAACCCTTCCCTGCGCCAGCCAGCCGGCCCCGAACCCCCTACCCCTCCGCCCCCTCAGCCTCGAAGTGCTTCGGCCCTCGCATGTACCTCGTGATCCACCAGGAGTGGACTACATGGCGCAATACCTCGGCGTCGGTCTGGCCGAATTCGCCGGTCGCGCGGAGGTCCTCCAGAAGGGCCGTCTCCTCGTCGTCCAGGTCGACCGGGATGTCGGTGATCTGGATCGGGACGTTGGTGAAGTCGGGCTCGTAGGCCGGATCACGGCTGAGCTCGCGCTCGACTCGGATCTGGCTCTGCTTGAAGTCGGCCGGGGTGCGCTGGGTGGTGAAGGTGCCCAGCTCGGGCCGTTCCTCGATCGCGGCCAGCTCCTGCTCGTCGCCCTCGAAGATCGAGATCTTCAGCGGCTTGAGTTCGAAGCTGCTCGTCGCCATCACGTCCGCACCGCACACGTTCGGCACCGCCAACAGGTCCATCAGCGCCAGCAGCTCGACGTAGTCGCCCTGCTTCGACTTGTTCATGCCGATGTAGGGACGTCCGTCTGCCTCGATGCCGGTGTTCATGAAGAAGTTGAACGAATCGTGCACGTCGTCCGGGGTAAGGCCGAACTCGCGTTGCGCCTCGGCCTGCATGTCGTGACAGTTGGTGTGCACGGGCAGGCCGTACTGGTACTCGAACAGGAAGGCGCTGCAGCGCGAGTAGAGGATGTCGTTGGAGTCCACCGTGTCGGCGACGATCGCCGCCATCGGCCGCTCCCGCGGAGGCGCCGACCAGAGGAAGTCGCCGACGCTCGGATTGAGCCCGTGCATGTGCCGGGTCCGGCCAGTGTGGAAATACTCTTTGTAGTCGTGGAGGTTGAAGCAGTTGAAGTCGGCGCACTGGCCGCCCACCAACTGCTCGATCTTGAACACCTGGCCGCGCCGGACCTCGAACGCCTTCCCGGTGCCGGGCTCGATCACGGTCTCGGAGACGAGGGTGCGCGTGCTCATGCCGCGCCTCCCTTCGCCGCCGCCGCCTGCTGAAGCAGCTCCGGCCCGTGCTCGCGCAGCGCCGTGCGGACCGCCTGCGCGCGGTCGGGAACCCCCAACCGCGCGCAGGCGTCGTCCAACAGCTCGACCTGCTGCTGGTTCATCTGGATGCTCACCTTCGTACCGCTCATACCGCTCTCCTCTGTCCTATTCCTTGGCTTCGCCCGCCGGGCGCATCGTCGAGGTGTCGACTTCGTCGACGTTGGCCGGGGTCACCGGGACCAGGGGGACCTGGATGTCGGTGTTGGCCAGCTTTTCGCCGTTGTCGAGCTTGTTCGCGGTCTGGACCGCTTCGCGGCCGATCAGAACCGTCTGCTGGGCGACGTCGTACTGGACGCACCCTTCTTTCATCAGCCCTTCGATCTGGGTGCCGAGCACGGCGGTGAGGACCTGGGTCTTGCCGCATTTTCCGGCCGACTTGACCGCCTGCGCGGCGCCGGTGCCGACGGTGTCGTCAGCGCCGTAGATCAGGTCCAGGTCGGGATAGCGCTGGAGGAAGTCGGAGGCGATGTTGATCCCTTCTTCGACCAGCGGTTCGCTCGACTTTTCGGCGACGATTTCGATGCCGGAGCCGGCGATGTCTTCCTTGAAGCACTTCAGCCGATCGGTCGTCCAGGTGGCGCCGGCCGGGCCGGTCAGCATCGCGAGCGTGCCGCCGTTCGGCAGCAGCTTCTTCGCGCCGACCGCCATCGCTTTGCCGATGTCGCAGTGGCTCGAGGAGACGTTCGCGGTGCCGTTGGGCACCGGATCGCCGGAGCCGAGCACGTTGATGCCGGCGCTCTTGGCCTGCTCGACGGCGGCTTCGATCGCGGTCGGGTCGGCCGGGTCGATCAGGATCGCGGCCGGCTTCTCGACGATCAGCGACTGCAGCTGGGTCACCTGCTGGTCGATGTTTTCGTAGCCGCCCGCGTCCATCACCTTGACGCCGATGCCGAGCTTCTTCGCTTCTTCGTTGATGCCGTGGAGCATCGCGGTGAAGAACGGCCCCGAGACGGTCGGCACCGAGACGCCGATCGTCTGGCCCCCGCCGGAGCCGCCGTCAGTGCTGGACCCGCCGCCGCAGGCCGACACGGCCAAGGCGAGGACCCCGAGCATGGCGGCCGCGGCCACCCCCAGCTTGCCTCTTCTGAATCCCAACATTCCTCTCTCCTGTGTAGTGACCAAAGGTCGCTCGAACCTCAATCGGCGTCTCGGAAGAGGCGCCAGTCGATTGCCAGCACCGCGATCAGGGCGGCGCCGAGGATCAGCATCTGCGTGTAGGAGCTCACCCCGAGCAGGTTGAGACCATTTTCGAGCACGCTCACGAAGATCACGCCGAACAGCACCCCGACGACCGTGCCCCGCCCGCCGAACAGCGAGACGCCGCCGAGGACGACGGCGGTGACCGACTGCAGGGCGAGGTTGGTGCCGAGGGTGGGCTGGCCGGAGGCGACGCGCGCGGTCAGCACCAGCGAGCCGGCGGCGGCGAAGGCTGAGCAGATCACGTAGGAGCTGAGCGCCACCCGGTCGACCCGGATGCCGGAGAGCCGGGCCGCCTCGAGGTTGCCGCCGATCGCGTAGATGTGGCGGCCGATGCGGGTGAAGCGCAGGACCACCCAGGCGACGAAGAAGAGCACGACCGCGACCACGGCCAACAGCGGGATGCCGGCCACCTGCTTGTTGGCGATGTCGGCGAAGCTCGACGGGATCGTCGTGACCGGCGTGCCGCCGCTGATCGTGAGCGCCAGGCCGGAGGCGATCGAGAGCATCGCCAACGTGGCGACGAACGGCACCACCTTGAGCTTGGTGACGACCAGGCCGTTGGCGATGCCGACGCCGACGCCCGCCGCGAGGCCGGCGAGGATGCCGAGCAGGACGCCGTCCGCGCCCATCACCTTGGCCGCGATCACGCTGACCAGGGCGACGGTGGAGCCGACCGAGAGGTCGATGCCGGCGGTCAGCACGACGAAGCACTGACCGAAGGACACCAGCGCCAGGCCCGCCGCGGCCAGGCTGACGTTCTGGAAGTTCGCGGTGGTGAAGAAGACGTCCGAGTTGATCGCGAAGACGATGAACAGGACGACCACGGCCAGCGGCAGCCCGGCCTGGCGCAGGTGCTCCCGCCGCAGGCGGTCGCGGCCGAAGCGCGCCGCCACGCCGGACCGCTCAGACCCGGACATCGGCGTGGGCAGCGAAGGCGGCATTGAGGATGCGGTGCTCATCGAACTCCTCTCGGGTCAATTCGGCTTGCTTGCGTCCGCCCGACATCACGATCAGGCGATGGGAGACGTTCACGACCTCGGCCATCTCGGAGGAGACGACGATCACCGCCGCCCCGTTCTCGGCCAGCTCGTGCATGAGGCGGTAGACCTCGGGCTTGGCGCCGACGTCGATCCCGCGGGTCGGCTCGTCGAAGATCAGCACCTTGGCGTCGCTGAGCACCCACTTGCCGATCACCAGCTTCTGCTGGTTGCCGCCGGAGAGGGTGCGCGCGTCGGCGGCGATGTTGCCGCGCAGGCGCAGGCGCTCGGCCACCTCCGAGGTGCGGGCCCGCAGCGCCCGCCCGCGCACGAATCCCGCCGGGCTGAAGCGGTCCAGGGTCGCCAGGGCGATGTTCTCGCGGCAGGACATCGAGAGCACCAGCCCCTGCTCCTTGCGATCCTCGGGCAGGTAGGCGACGCCGCGGCGGATCGCGCTGCGCGGCCCGCGCGGGCGGAAGGGCTTGCCGTCGATCTCGATCTCGCCCGCGTCGAAGGGGTCGGCGCCCGAGATCCCGCGCATCACCTCGGAGCGCCCGGCGCCGACCAGGCCGGCGACGCCGAGGATCTCCCCCGCCCGCACCTCGAAGGAGATGTTCTCGTAGGCGCCGGCCCGGGTCAGGCCGCGGACCGCGAGCCGCAACGCGCCCGGCCGGCTGGTCGGGGGCGGGAAGATCTCCTCGACCCGGTGGCCGACCATCAGCTCGATCATGCGCTCGGTCGAGAGCCCGGCCGCCTCGCCGGTGTGGACCCGGACGCCGTTGCGCAGGACCGTGACCCGGTCGGCGATCGCCTGGACCTCCTCGAGCCGGTGCGAGACATAGACGACGGTGCCGCCGCGATCGCGGATCTCGCCGACGATGCGCAGCAGGTTCTCGGCGTCGGAGCCGGGCAGCGAGGCGGTCGGCTCGTCCATGATGATCACCGGCGCCTTCAGCGCGATCGCGCGGGCGATCTCGATCAGCTGCTTCTGCGCCGTCGAGAGCGGCCCGGCCGCCGCCCCCGGCCGGATCGAGCCGGCGCCGAGCTGCTCCAGCACCTCCCGGGTGCGGCGGTCGGCCAGCTTCTTGGCCAGCAGCAGCCGGCCCGCGGTCGGCTCGTTGCCGAGGGTGACGTTGGCCGAAACCGAGAGCCAGGGCTCGATCGCCAGCTCCTGGAAGATGGCGGCGACGCCGTGCGCCCTGGCCTCGGCGGGGCTGTTGAAGCTGACCGGCTCGCCGTTCATCCGCAGCTGCCCGCGGTCCGGCTTGCCGGCCCCGGAGAGCATCTTGATCAGGGTCGACTTGCCGGCGCCGTTCTCGCCGATCAACGCGTGCACCTCGCCCGGCGCCAGCTCGAGCGAGACGTCGTCGAGGGCGCGCACGCCGGGGTAGTCCTTGACCGCCCCTTCGATCGCGAGAACGGCGGCGCTCATCAGCTCGCGGGGATGTGGGCCACGGCCTGGACCTCGAGCCGGCTCTCGGAGGTCGGCAGCAGTTCGACCACCCGCACGCAGGTGCTCGCCGGCGGGTTCGGGAAGAAGGTGCCGCGGACCTGGTTGTAGAGCGGGAAGTCCCGGAGGTCGGTGAAGAACTGGATCAGGTTGACGACGTCGTCGAGGGTGCCGCCGGCCGTTTCGACCGTGCGCTTGAGGCCGTCGAGCACGAACCAGGACTGGGCGAGGATCGGGCCGTCCTTGGAATCGACCGACATCTCGCCGGTCTCGCCCAGCTCGCGCCGGACCTCGTCGGGCAGGTCCTCATATCCGCGGACCACGCGGCCGGTGGCCGGGTCGGCCGGGACCACGCCCGCGAAGAAGACCAGGTCACCCGCCCGACGAAACGGGGCGTAGCGGGCCAGTGGCTGTGCGACATCGCCTGAAGAGACGGTTTCCATCGGTGATTCTCCTCCCGATAGCAGGTAGTGGATGGTATACCATACATAGTAGAGTACGTGAAGTACACCGGGTACCCGACTAAACTGCCGGTGTCCCCGCATCCCACCCGCCGCTTCAAAGGACGAGCACATCGCCAACTCATCGCAAAGGCCCCGAGGCGACCTGCCGTCGACCCTCCCGCTCCAGGGAGTGCTGCGGCGGACCGCTCACGAGACCGTCCTCGAGACCCTCCGCAAGGCGATCCTGGACGGGGTGCTGGAGTCCGGCACGCCGCTCGTGCAGGCCGACCTGAGCGAACTGCTCGGGGTCAGCAAGACGCCGATCCGGGAGGCGATCCGGGACCTGGCCGCCGAGGGGCTGATCGACTTCGACTCCTACCGCAGCTCGGTCGTCCACACGCCGACCCTGGCCGAGGCGCTCGAGATCTACGAGCTGCGGCTGACCCTGGAGCCGCTGGAGATCGAAAAGTCGGTCGGCAAGATCCCCCAGGCCGACCTCGATCGGGCGGCCGAGCTGCAGCTCCAGATGGAGAAGGTCGACGAGGTCGGCGTCTGGATCGAGATGAACCGGGAGTTCCACCGCCTCCTCTCGGCACCGGAGGTGGCGCCGCGACTCAACAGCATCATCGTCGGCCTGCGCAACGCCTCGGCGATCCAGGTGGCCTGGTCGATCAAAGCCAACCCGGCCCTGATGGGCCGCGCCAACAAAGACCACGCCGAGATCATCGACGCCTACCGCCGCGCCGACGTCGATGCCGCGGTCGAGTTCAGCAAGCACCACCTGCGCGGGACCCTGGAGGCGATCCAGGAACAAGAGGCCGCCGCGGCCGAGCGCGCCGACCAGGCCCCGACGCCCGCCGCCCGGCGCCGAGGCCTCTCCGGCTGACTCCGGCGCGGGCCCTGGGCGAGTAGGTCGCGCGATACGCCTCGGGGGACCCCGGGGAAGGGCTCATGCCCCGCAAGCTGGCGCCCGGGAGGGTCCAGGCCCCGCAAGCTGTCGCCCGGGGAAGGACCCGCCCCTCTCGCCACGGCCCGGGCAGGCTGTGGCCGTGGCGAGAGGGGCGGGTGTGCGGAAGGTGTGGAGGGACCCTCGCGGGAGCGTCACGGGAGTGCGCCGGGTGTGCGCCAGAAGTGCGGCGGGGCCGTCACCGAAGGGCGCCGCGGACCGTCCCGAACGGTCAGGAATCTCCCCGGTTGGAAATCCGCGTATGGCGCGGGTTTCCAACCACGCGGATCCCCGGTCGGTCCCGCGTGGTTCGACATGGTCGCCATACGACCATTTCGAACCACGGAAGCTCCCGGCCGCCGGATCCGTGACGGAGATGCCGGGAACTCCACGCTTCCTCCCATGTTGTCCAACAGTGACCTACGCGCTGTGTGGATTACCCGTCCTATGGCACGGGTGATCCACGCAGCGCGATCCCGACCCCCGATTCAGGTCCGAAAAGGGGCCTCCCGGGGCCGGAAGGTGTGACGTTCCCGGCATCTCCGTCACGGATCCGGCCGAGGTGTGGAGGCTCTCCGACCCGATCGTCACGGAAGTCCGACCTCCCCCCGTCCCTGTGCCGCCTTTTTCACGAACGCCTCACGTCCTGGGCTCCTCATGGGGGTCACAGCCTGCCAGGACCCCCATGAGGAGCCCAGGACCTCCCTCGGACGGCCGACAGCACCACGGACCCCCGCCCGTCCCGTCCCCCCCCGAGCCCCCGCCCGCCACCGAGCTCCTCATCTACCCGCCAGCGCCCGCACCCACCCGCCAGGGCACGAAGACTCGCCGGTCGAGGCCGGCGCGCTCGATCGCCTCGCGGGCGCGGACGCGGGCCTCGGCGAGTACGGCGCGCTCGTCGGCGAAGCGGACGAGGCGGCCGTCCCTGAGCACGACCTCGCCGTCGACCACGACGGTGTCGACGTCGGTCCCGTGGGCGGAGAAGACGAGCGCCGCGATCGGGCGGTTGCCGACGGTCGCGTGGGCGCGGCTCAGATCGAAGACGGCCAGGTCGGCGCGCTTGCCGACCTCCAGCGAGCCGATCAGGTGGTCGAGGCCGATCGCGGTGGCGCTGCCGATCGTGGCCATCTCGATCACCCGCTCGGCCGTCATCAGGGTGGGGTCGAAGTGGGTCGCGTTGCCGGTCAGGGCGGCGAACTTCATCTGCTCGACCATGTCCGGGGAGCAGTTGACGTAGGTGCCGTCGCTGCCGAGGCCGATCGGCATGCCGGCCTCGAACAGCGCCCGCATCGGCGGCAGGCCGACGCAGCTGTAGGCGTTGGAGACCGGGTTGACGACGACCGAGGCGCCGCAGCCGGCGATCTGGTCGAGCTCGCGCCGTTTCAGGTGCAGGACGTGGGCGAAGACCCAGCGGTCGGAGAGCGCGCCCAGCCGGTCCAGATAGTCGATCTCACCGCCGCCCGTCTGCCGTTCGAACTCGGCGACCGACAGCCAGGGCGTGGTGGACGAGCAGTGGTTGGTGATCTTCAGCCCGCGCCGCTCGGCCAGCTCGACCCCGGCCGCGATGATCTCCTCCGAGCTGGTGTTGTGGAGCATCCAGTTCGCCCCGGTCTCGATCGCCAGCCCCATGTGGATGAGGCCGCCGCGACCGTCGAAGCGGTCGATCACCTCCGCCGCCAGCGCCAGCTCCCGCTCGCGGTCGCGCACGTGGGGGACCGCCGGGTGGCGGTCGGAGAAGGGCGGGTCCGGCGTCTCACGCAGCTCCTTGGTCACCAGCTGGCGCACGCCGACCTCCACCACCGGCCTCACCATCGCCTCGATCGAGTCGGCGTCGTGGGTCAGGATCACGTGGTTGAGCGAGCAGGTGGTGCCGGTGCGGATCTGCTCGATCGCGCCGAGGTAGCCGGCCACCTCGAGGTCGGCATCGCCGAGCTGCGCTCCGAGCGGCAGCGCCACCTGGGCGAGCCAGTCCTCCAGCAGCAGCCCCTCGCCGGTGTTCTTGAACAAGCTGCCCCAGTGATGGTTGTGTCCGTTGACGAAGCCGGGCAGGACCAGCTTGCCGCCGAGGTCGATCGTCTCCGCCGCCGAGTGCTCGCCCAGCTCCGACATCGCGCCGATGGCGGCGATCGAGTTGCCCTCGACGGCGATCCAGCCGCGCTCGATCACGCGCCGCTCGGCGTCGACCGTGACCACGTAGCCGTTGGTCAACAGCAGCGACGCCACGACGCCTCTCTCCGGGATCGCCGACCCATGGCGGACCAGTGTATACGGCAGATTGGGCTAGATTGCTGATTATATGCGGATAATTGGGACGCCATGCCTACCCTTTTCGATATCTGTATACCGGATATGGCATGGGGTAGATTGCAGATTGGCCGGACGCGATGGCTGAGTCGAGCGACACCCTGGCCGACCGGGCCTATCGCGAGCTGCGCTCGTCGATCGTGGCCGGGCGGCTGGAGCCGGGCTCGCCGATCGTCGAGGCCGACCTGGCCGCGCTCTTGGGCGTCAGCCGCACCCCGGTCCGGGAGGCGCTGCGGCGCTGCGAGCTGGAGGGCTACCTGGGGCGCCACGGGAACGGCCGGCTGGAGGTGGTCGCACCGACCAGGGAGATGGTCGAACAGCTCTTCGACGTCCGGATCATGGTCGAGGAGTACGCCGCCCGGCTCGCGGCCGAACGCATCTCCGACGCCGAGCTGGCCCGCCTCGAATCCCTGGTCGAGGAGGACTTCCGGGCCCTCGGTCGGCCCCACTCCGACCGCCTCGCCGAACTGAACGGCGAGATCCACGGCACCGTCCTCGAGGCCTCGCGCAACCGCACTCTGGTCCTGATCATGCGCTCCTTCGAGGGCCGCCCCCACGGCCTCCAGGTCTTCGCCGTCGGCGACCCCGAGCACCGCCGCCGCTTCGTCGACGACCACCGCAACCTGGTCTCGTTGCTGCGCGACGGCGACGTCGACGGAGCCGGCCGGCTGATCCGCTCCCACCTCGAACGCGCCCGCGAAGTGTTGCTCGCGGGCCTGCCGTCGTCGGGCAGGTGATCGATTGCGCGATTAGGTTCTCCTGGTGCCAAAACTGCCCGCGAGCCTGCACGTACTTCGGCGGCGTGACTTCCGGCTGCTCTTCGTCGGCCAGTCGGTGTCCGTCCTCGGCGATCGCATGGTCGCCGTGGCGCTCGCGTTCGCGGTGCTGCAGATCGGCGGCTCCCCTTCGGCGGTGGGGATCGTCCTCGCCGCCCGGATCTTCCCCTCGGCGGGGTGCGCGCTGGTCGGCGGCGCGGTGGCCGACCGGGTCTCGCGGCGCGCGGTGATGGTGGGCGCCGACCTGGTGCGGGTGGCGAGCCAGGGGACGATGGCGGCGCTCCTGATCGGGGGCGTCGCCCAGGTGTGGACGCTCGCGCTCCTGGCCGGGGTGGGCGGCGCGGCGAGCGGCTTCTTCGGGCCGGCGTCGATCGGGCTGATCCCCGAGGTGGTCCCGCCCGAGGAGCTGCAGCCGGCGAACGGGCTGCGCTCGAGCGGATCCTCGGCCGGGGAAATCCTCGGACCGCTGCTCGCGGGCCTCCTGGTGGCGGGCGCCGGCGCCGGCTGGGCGATCGCGGCGGATGCCGGCACCTTCGCGGTGAGCGCCGTCTGCCTCCTGATGCTGCGCCTTCCCCGCCGGGTCGGGGCCGCGTCCGGCTCCTTCCTCGCCGACCTCCGCGAGGGCTGGGCCGTCTTCTCCTCCCGCACCTGGGTCTGGGCGTGCGTGGCCTACTTCGCGATCGCCAACCTCTTCTGGGGAGCGTGGAGCGCGCTCGGCCCGGTGGTCGCCGACCGCGATCTCGGCGGCGCCGCGGCGTGGGGCACCATCCTCGCGGCGGTGGGCGTCGGCGCCCTGCTGGGCAGCGCGGTCGCCACCCAGGTCCGGCCCGCGCGGCCGCTGGTCTTCGTCGCCCTGAGCGAGGCGCTCTTCGCCCTCCCCCTCGGCTTCCTCGCCGCCACCTCGCTGGTGCCGCTCCTCGTCCTGGCGGCGCTTCTCTCCGGGGTCGGCCTCATGCTCGGCATGTCGGTCTGGGAATCGACCCTCCAGCGCCAGGTCCCGGCGGACTCCCTCTCCCGGGTCAGCTCCTACGACTGGTTCGGCTCCTTCCTCTTCTACCCGGTCGGGCTCGCCATCTGGGGACCCCTCTCAGCGGCGATCGGCATCCACACCGCGCTCTGGCTCGCCTTCGGCCTCTTCATCGCCTCGATCCTGACCCTGCTCGCCGTCCCCGCGGTCCGCCGGCTTCCGTGGACGCCGGCCGTGGCCGCCGAGCCGCCGCGCTCAGCGGCCGCTTGAGGCCCTGACCCGGGCGCGGTCGAACCGGTCGGCGAGCGCCGCGAGCTCGGCGGCCTCGGGGATCTCGTCACGCGCAGCGACACGGGCCAGGATCCGGGCGTAGAGGCCGAGCGCGCCCTCGTCCATCAGCCGCTGCGCGCCCTCGACATCCTCGATCCGTCCCTCCCGCCGCCAGGCGAGCGCCGCGGCGACGAGGGGCCCGTGCGGGAGGCCCGCCTCGGCGAGATAGCCGGCCACCGCCTCGTCGTTTCCGACCACGCGTCCATGCTCGACCAGCCACCAGAGGCGAACCGGGGCGAGGATCGCCTTGGTCGTCCCGCGGACGCCGGCGGTCGCGACATCCAGGCCGGCGACGGCATCGGGGTCGCTGCCGGCGAGGGAGAAGCGCACCGCCTCCGCGCGGATCTCGGCGACCGGCGGCGGCGTCGCGAACGCGTCGCGGCGGTCGTCGCCGAAGACCAGGCGCCCGTGTTCGAGCAGGTCGAGGCGGTCGATGGCGGGGAACCGCGAGGGCGGAGCGGGCGTCCGGTCGAGCGGCCAAGGAGCGTGGAAGATCGAGAGCCGCGAGCCGAGCCCATCGTCACAGACGCTCCGGGCGCGGGCCGCGATCCGCTCGACCGCCGCCCCGGCGCTCTTGCCGGGCTCGACCAGCAGCGCCACGTCGATGTCGCTGGCCGCCGCGGTGAAGCCGCCGTGGGCGAGGCTGCCGATCGCGTAGACGGAAGCCAGGTCCGGGCCGAGCAGCCGGCGCGCCTCCTCGCAGGCGACCTCGACGACCTCCCAGCCCGCGCGGTCGGCTCCGCTCACCGCTCTGTCCATCCGTCCCGCACGGGGGGATTCTTCCGCACGGAGCAGGCGCGGCGCCTTCGCCGTCCTGCCGGGGCATCCGCGGGGGAAATCGCGGCCAGCTTGCGTTTCCCTTGCGCTTGCATTCCCCTTGCGCTACGGTCGTCCCATGAGAACCCTCGCGCGCATCCTCGACGAGACCGCCCCGAGCCGGGTCGCCGACGCGGTGGCGAGGCTCGACGACGGCAGCCTCGTCGTGATCGAGGCCAAGCTGCCCGGTGCCCTGGCGGGCGACCGCGAGCAGGTGCGCGCCTACGTCGACGCTTATAAGCGCCTCGCCGACCGGGTGCTGGAAGGGGCCGAAGTGGACCGTCCCGACCAGCTGCCGTGGCTGCGGACGGTGCTGTGGGGCGAGGCGATGAACGCGCCGTTCGGCGAATGGGTCGGCAGCCTCGGCCCCGGTCGCGGGACCGCCGTGGCGATCATCCAGGCCCTGCGCTCGACGCTGCCGGAGGGCGGCCGGCCGATCTCCGCGCCCGCGCGCCGCAAGGTGCCGAGCTGGGACCTGCGCGAGGGCGACGTGGTGCGCTTCTACCGTGCGGTCGCCGCGATGCTCGAGGGCGCCGAGCTCCCGCTGGAGCGGATCCAGGACGTCCTCGGCCTGAACCGGACCGAAGCGGCGGCGCTCTTCGGCGTGCGCCGCCAGGCACTCGAGGGCTGGGAGCGGGCGGGGGTGCCGCGCGAGCGCCAGGCGAAGCTGGCGACGATCGGCGCGATCGTCGACCTGCTGGAGGCGCGGCTGAAGGCCGACCGCGTGCCCGCCGTGGTGCGCCGCCCCGCCCCCGCCTACGGCGAGCGCTCGATCCTCGAGGCGATCGCGGCCGGCGACGAGGACCTGGTGCTCGACCAGCTGCGCGCCGGCTTCGACTGGGCGAGCGGCGCCTGATGCGCCACCTGCGCCGCGGCGGCCGCCACTTCAGGGTGGCCGAGCCGAGCTGGAGCGACCCGCTGTCCGGCGAGCACTCGCGGGCGCGCGGCGGGCGCTGGAATCCGCCCGGCGCCTTCGGCGTCGTCTACCTGAACGCGACGGTGGAGGTGGCGCGCGCCCAGGTGCGCAGGCGCCTCGGCCCGCTGGCGATCGGCCCCGAGGACCTCGACCCCGAGGCGGCGCCGATCCTGGTCGAGACCGAGGTGCCGACCGGCCCCTACGTCGACGCCGTCACCGACGCCGGCCTGCGCTCGCTCGGCCTGCCGGCCGAATACCCGCTGGACGGGCGCGGCGCCGAGGTCGGCCACGAGGCCTGCCGCCCGCTCGGGGTCGCGGCGCAGTCGGCCGGGGAGCCGGGGATCGCGGCGCGCTCCGCCGCCGAGGTCCCGTCCCCCGGCGAGGAGCTCGCCTACTTCGGTTCCGCGAGGCTGCGGCCGCGCGGGCGCCGGCGCTTCCCCGAGTGGTTCTGGGGCGGCGCCGGCAGGTGAGTTACGCATGAAGCTCCTGGAGCCCGGTCGGCTTCGGAAGACGTGCCCCGCGGCGGACGAGGTGCAGGACCGGGCCGCCCGGAGGCCGCTACTTGTAATCGACGTTGATCGAGCTGAAGCTGAGCGAGACGCTCTCGGTCACCGTGCCGTTGCCGCCCTTCCCCTTGTCGGCGTCGGTGCCGTAGGAATCGACCTTCGCGTCGGTGAGGACGATCGTCTGCGGGCCGCCGTCAGGGCCGGCCGCGCGCACGTGGAGCACGACTTTCGGGAAGTGTTTGCCGTTGGCGCATGCCTTGAAGAGGGTGGGCGAGGACTTGTCGACGTGCTTGACGATCTCGATGCCCTTGATGCTGGTGCGCGCCGCTGCGGTGGGTGCGGCGACGAGCTGCCAGGCGAGGACGCCGGAGGAGCCCGCGCCGCCGCCGAGGCTCATCGACGCGACCGGCGCTCCACCGGGTGCGACCCGCAGCGGCGGGACCGGGCTCGTCGGCCCCGTCAGCGTCTCCCCGGCGCCCAGCGTGAAGGTCTGCCCGTCGATCGACACCGTCGTCCCCGCGGGTCCGCTCGCGCCCTGGGGTCCGCTCGCGCCCGGGGCTCCGGTGGACCCGGCGGCGCCTGCGGGGCCGGGCGGGCCGCTCACGTTCCATTCGAGCGCGTGCTCGGTCGCGGCGGGCGCACCGGCGGGGTTGCACGTCTGGCCCGCCGAGGGATCGATGATCCGGACGTTCCCGGCGACGGCCACCGGCGTCGTCCCGTCCCCCTGCACCTCATAACAGGCGTGGATCACCCCGTCGTTGCCGGGCACGGCGGCGATCGCCGCCGCGGCCGCGCCGGCGCCTGCCCCGATGGCCAGCAGCAGCACCGCCCTTCCGGTCCGACCGGTCAGCCCCCGAAGCCTCATACAGAGCCGAATCTAACCGCCGCCCCGGTGCGATCAACGGATGTCCGACAAACCTCCCGGAAGGTGCGCGGAGCTCGGCAAGAACGCGCGCGCCTTCCGTCGTCAATCCGGCCTCCGCCGCGGAACTTGTAGTCCTTTGTCACCCTGTGGGTGACAAAGGACTAAGGGTTGTCTCCCGCGGGGTGCCCGGGACACGGGACCCTCCCGGCTCCGTCACGAGGCGCACGGCTTCGTCCCGAAATCCGGTCCTCTTCGAAACCTCCCGGCCCGGCGGCGCGACTCCGCTACGCCGCGCGCTCGTCGTAGCGCTCGCGGGCGGACTCGACCTCTTCGACGTGGTCGTAGGCCGAGGGCCGGATCGCGGCGGTCCGCGAGTACCTCGACTCCGACTACGCCAGGCGGGTCCTCTTCCCGGCGGCCTGAGGCGAGGAACGCAAACGGGGCGCGGAGACCGGACTAGCCCCCGCGCCCCGGACCTGCCTCGGGGTGGACTCAGGAAGCTTCGGCGGCGAACTCGGCCGGGCCCTTCTCGACCGCGACCGGGTCCATCCAGGCGACCTCCCAGAGGTGGCCGTCGAGGTCGTGGAAGCTGCGCTGGTACATGAAGCCGTAGTCCTGCGGGTCCTTCGCCGGGCTCGCGCCGGCGGCCAGGGCGGCGGCGGCCAGGGAGTCGACCTCGGCCCGGTCGGCGGCGCTGACGCAGGCCGTGAGCGCGGTCTCCGCGGCGGGGTCGGCGACCGGCCTGGTGACGAACTCGGCGAAGCGGTCGCGCTGCAGCAGCATCACGTAGGCCTGCTCGGAGACGACCATGCAGGCGGCGCCCTCGTCGCAGAACTTCTCGTCGAAGTCGAAGCCGAGCGCGGCGAAGAAGGCGCGGCTGGCGGCGAGGTCGGCGACCGGGAGGTTGAGGAACAGCAGTCTGGACACGGCTGGTTTCTCCTTTGATGGGTGGGTCCGTTATAAGGAGAGACGGTGTCTGCACCCGGAACTAATCGGTCCGGAGGAGAACTCGTCCTCGAGGGCGAGATGGAGCGACTGCGCCCGAGCCTCACGGGCTACTGCTATCGCATGCTCGGCAGCGGCTTCGAGGCCGAGGACGCGACCCAGGAGACGCTGCTGCGCGCCTGGCGCCGCTCCGACACGCTCGCCGAGCCGGCGGCGCTGAAGTCCTGGCTCTTCACCATCGCCACCAACGTCTGCCTCGACCAGATCGACGCGCGCAAGCGCCGCGCCCGCCCGGTCGACCTCGCCGACGCCGGCACCGCCGAGACCCCCGTCGGCGCCCCCCTGCCGGAGGCCGACTGGGTCCTCCCGATCGCGGGCGGCCAGGTCGCCGACCCCGGCGCCGACCCCGAGGCCCAGGCCGCCGAGCGCGAGACCCTCCGCCTCGCCTTCGTCGCCGCCCTCCAGCACCTGCCCGCCCGCCAGCGCGTCGTCCTCGTCCTGCGCGAGGTGCTCCGCTGGAGCGCCAAGGAGGTGGCCGACGTCCTCGACACCTCGGTCGCCTCGGTCAACTCCGCCCTCCAGCGCGCCCGCGCCACCCTCGACGAGCTCGACCTCGAGGACTCCGACGCCCCCGCCCGCCCCGCGACCGAGGACGAGCAGCGGCTCCTCGACCAGTACCTCGAGGCCTTCGCCGAGTACGACATCGACCGCATCGTCGCCCTCCTCCGCTATGACGTCGTCTTCGACATGCCCCCGCTGCCCCTCTGGGTCCGGGGTCCCGAGGAAGTCGGCACCTTCATGCTCGGCCAGGGCGCCGCCTGCCGCGGCTCGAAGCTGATCGCCACCACCGCCAACGGCCTCCCCGCCTACGCCGCCTACAAACCGGACCCCGAGTCCGGCGCCTGGCTCCCCTGGTCCCTGACGCTGCTGGAAGCCGAGGCGGGCGACGGCGCCGCGGTCCCGACCATCACCGCCATCCACAACTTCCTCGCCCCCTTCCTGCCGAACCTCTTCGGCTCCTTCGGCCTGCCGGAGCGGCTGGAGGAGGCGGACCCGGTGATCAGCGCCGCTCGGTAGGGCTCGGCAGCGACTACAGCGGCTCGGTGCCCTCGCTCAGGATCGCGAGGTACCTGTCGTAGGCGAAGATCTTGTTCCGCGGGCGGCCGCTGAGCTCGCGCAGGATCCCGATCCGCTCGAGGTTCGCGATCGCGGTGGCGACCGTGGGCTCCGATACGGGCAATCGTCCCGCCGTCTCCGGGATGCGCAGCACCACCTCCTTCACCGCCTGGTCGAAGACGAGAAGGGCCGACCCGGCCGCCCTGCCGAGCCCCTTGATTCGGCCACGATCGCGCTCGATCAACTCGACGATCCGTCTCGTCGTCTCGGTGGCGAGCGCCGCAACCGAGATGACGCCTTCGAGGAAGAAGCGGAGCCATCCCTCCCAGTCGCCGTCCGTCCGGATCGCCTGCAGCCGTTCGTAATAGACATCGCGATGACGCTTCAGATGGAGGCTCAGGTACAGAAGCGGCCGCGCGAGGACGCGTGATTCCCCGTCGGCGGTGTCGCTGCAGAGGAGCAACGTCACGAGCAACCGACCGACGCGTCCGTTGCCGTCGAGGAAAGGGTGGATCGTCTCGAACTGGGCGTGGGCGAGCGCCGCCCGGATGAGCATGGGGAGCGCGATCGGGTCCCCGTGCAGGAACTTCTCGAGGTCGGCCATCGCGCCGGGGACCTCGTTCGGCGGCGGCGGAACGTAGCGCGCCGACCCGGGCGAGGGCCCGCCGAGCCAGTTTTGAATCCGCCGGAAGGTCCCGGGTCCGGACTCCCCACCGCGCGTGCCACGAAGGAGCTCGGCGTGGATGTCCCTGAGCAGACGAAGGCTGATCGGGAGCCCTTCGGCCATGCTCCGCAGCCCGAGATCCAGGGCTGCGAGGTAGTTCGTGGTCTCCCTGGCATCTTCGATCGGGACGCCCGGGGCGATGTCGTGCTCGAACAGCAGGAGGTCCGAGAGCGAGGACTGGGTGCCCTCGATCTGGGAGGACAGCACGGCCTCCTTGCGGATGTAGCTGTAGAGAAACTGATCGGGATCGGGCAAGAGCATGGTGATCCCGTCAAGCCGCCCGAGTGCCTGGTTCGCCTGGTCGATCAGCCGTTGCAGCCCGGCATCGATCTCAAGTGGCGGATCCGGCGGCAGCGGGTTCGGCAAGAACGTCGCATAGCCGTCCTCGGCGGCGGATGCGGGGACGAAGCGGCCGGCCCGGCCGGAAACTGTCTTCTCAGCGTCGATCATTGTTGCCTTGATTCTTGGGATGTCCGGAAGCTAGCAAAGGTTAAGGGCGTATCCTTGGGATAAGGTCCAGCAAGGAAAGGTTGCTTGGGAGCGGCTTGGGAGCGGCCCTTCCGGGACCCGCTTGGCAGGTATATAGGTTTCCTATACAATCCTCCGGAGTGCGTTCCTCAAACCACTCCCTCTCGCCCCGAGGAGACGAGGTCGGCCGGCCGTTCGTCGCGGTGCTGGTCGGCATCACGCTGGTCGTCTCGATCATCAGCAGCCTCGGCGCGCCGCTCTTGCCGGACGTCGCCAAGGACCTCCGCGTCTCGCTGCCGGACGCCCAGTGGTCGCTGACCGCGGCGCTGATCGCCGGGGCGATCGCGGCGCCGGTCCTCGGCCGGCTCGGGGACGGCCGCCATCGCCGGCAGTCGATCCTCGGCGCGCTGCTCGTCGTCACCGCGGGCGGCGTGATCGCCGGGCTCGCGGACTCGCTGTCGGTGCTGGTCCTGGGACGGGTGATGCAGGGCATCGGCCTCGGGCTCGCGCCGATCGCGATGGCCGCCGCGCGCGACCACCTGGGCGGCGAGCACGCCCGCCGCACGATCGCGCTGCTGTCGGTCAGCGGCGCCACCGGCCTCGGCGCGGGCTACCCGATCAGCGGCCTGATCGCCCAGCAGCTCGACCTCCACGCCGCCTTCTTCTTCGGCGCGATCCTCAGCGGCGTGGCGCTGATCGCCGCCTACCTGGAGATCCCCTCGAACCGGCACGGTCCCGCCGTCTCGCTCGACATCACCGGCGCCGCCGTCGGCAGCATCGCCATCGTCGCGCTGATGATCGGCATCGGCGAGGGACACGAATGGGGCTGGACCTCTCCCGCCACCCTCGGCTGCTTCGTCGTCGCCGTCGTCATCTTCGCCCTCTGGACCCGCCGTCAGCTGCGCGTCCGTGAACCGCTCGTCGACCTCAGCCAGCTCCGCCACCGCGCCGTCCTCGGCGCCGACCTCTCCGCCAGCCTCCTCGGCATCGCCCTCTACATGTTCTTCACCGTGATCACCGAGTTCGTCCAGACCCCCTCGGCGGAGGGCTTCGGCTTCGGCGCCTCGACCACCGTCGCGGGCCTCTGCCTGGTCCCCTTCTCGGCCGCCAGCCTCCTCGGCAGCCGGCTCATGACCGCGACCCTGCGCCGCTCCGGCTTCCGCGCGGCCCTCGGCATCGGCGGCCTGGCGATCGCCGCCGCGGGCGTCTTCTTCGCCCTCGTCCACGGCGCCCTCTGGCAGGCCTGCGTGATGATGGCCCTGCTCGGCATCGGCTTCGGCTTCACCTTCGCCGCCATCCCCGGCCTCATCACCCGCGCGGTCCCGCCCCGCGAGGTCGGCAGCGCGATGGGCTTCTACCAGGTGGTCCGCTCGATCGGCTTCTCCGCCGGCTCCGCCCTGGTCGCCTCGATCCTCGCCTCCCACGCGGTCGCCGGCTCCGCCTTCCCCGCCGTCGGCGGCTACACCACCTCCCTCTGGATCGGCGCCGGCATCGCCCTCTTCGCCACCCTGGTGGCGGTCACCCTGGCGCCGCGCGAGGAACGGACGCCGCGCCCGGTGGACGACGACGAGCTCGACACCTGGCGCGACGACGCCGAGCTGGCAAGCGCCGGCCTGATAGACGGCGAGGCCGAGGTGCGGGCGGGGCGATACTAGGCGCCGCTGAGCTGGCCATGGGTCGTCGTCCACGCCACGGCGTGGGGCCTGATTCCGGGGCGGGGACGGGGACTTCGGGGCGCGGGCGGCCGTCCGAGGTGGGTCGAGGGAGGTCCTGGGCTCCTCATGGGGGTCCTGGCAGGCTGTGACCCCCATGAGGAGCCCAGGACGTGAGGGGTGCGTGGGAGAGGCGGCACAGGGACGTCGCGAAGTCGGACTTCCGTGACGAGGATGTCGGAGAGCTTCCACACCTCGGCCCGATCGGTCACAGAGATGCCGGGAACGTCACACTTTCCGGCCCTCAGAGGCCCTTTTCGGGCCGATTTCTAGGGGTCGATTACGCGCTGCGTGTTTTAGGGCCCCTATAGGGGGGTCAAAACACGCAGCGCGTAGGTCGCTGTTGCACAACACGGGAGGAAGCGTGGAGTTCCCGGCGTCTCTGTGACGGGGTCTGACCTCCGTCACGGATCCGTGCCACTCCCGACGCACTCCCGTGACCCTCCCGCGACGATCCCTCCACACCTTCCGCACACCCGCCCCTCTCGCCACGGCCACAGCCTGCCCGGGCCGTGGCGAGAGGGGCGGGTCCCTACCGGGCGACAGCTTGCGGGGCCCCGTCCCTCCCGGGGCGCCAGCCTGCAGGGAACCACCTGGCGGATCGACGACTCTGGGTGACTACTCCGGGTCGGCCGCCAGCCTGACGAACCAGTCGAGCGCCTCGGGGTTGACGAGGCTGTCGCGGCTCACGACCTTCTCCGGGTCGGCGCCCATCAGGATGCGCTTGACCGGGACCTCGACCACCTTGCCCGAGAGGGTGCGGGGGACGGCGGCGACGGCGCGGACTTCGTCGGGGACGTGGCGGGGGGAGCAGCGCTCACGGATCGATCGGGCCAGGGCCTTGCGGAGGTCGTCGGTCAGCTCGGCGCCCTCGCGGAGGACGACGAAGAGCTCGATCACGCCGTCGGTGCCCTCCTTCGGGATGTCGACGACCAGGGCGTCCACCACGTCGTCGGACTCGAGCACGGCGCGGTAGATCTCGGCGGTGCCGATGCGGATGCCGCCCCGGTTGATCGTCGAATCCGAGCGGCCGTGGATGATCGCGGTGCCGCGCTCGGTGATCTCGATCCAGTCGCCGTGGCGCCAGGTGCCGGGGAACATCTCGAAGTAGGACTCGCGGTAGCGCGAGCCGTCCTCGTCGCCCCAGAGGAAGAGGGGCATCGAGGGCATCGGCTCGGTGATCACCAGCTCCCCCACCTCGCCGATCAGGGGACGGCCCTCGGGGTCCCACGCCTCGACGCTCGCCCCCAGGGAGCGGGCCTGCAGCTCGCCCCGGTAGACCGGCAAGGTGGGGACGCCGCCGACGAAGGCGGTGCAGAGGTCGGTCCCGCCGGAGGTCGAGAAGAGCCAGGTGTCCTCACCGACGTGCTCGTAGATCCAGTCGAAGCCCTCGGGCGCCAGCGGGCTGCCGGTGGAGCCGACCGAGCGCAGGCGGGAGAGGTCGCGCCCGGCGCCGGGCTCCTCGCCCGCCTTCATGCAGGCCGAGATGTAGGCGGCGGAGGTGCCGAACATGGTGACCCCCGCCTCCTCGGCGAGGTCCCAGAGGACCCCCATGTCGGGGTGGCCGGGGTTGCCGTCGTAGAGGACGATCGCGGCCTCGGTGAGGAGCCCCGACATCAGGAAGTTCCACATCATCCAGCCGGTGGTGGTGAACCAGAAGAGGCGGTCGCCGGGCTTCGCGTCGGTGTGGAGGTGCATCTTCTTCAGCTGCTCGAGGAGGATGCCGCCCTGGCCCTGGACGATCGCCTTCGGCAGGCCGGTGGTGCCCGAGGAGTAGAGGACCCAGAGGGGGTGGTCGAAGGGGACGCGCTCGAAGGTGAGCTCGGCGCCGGAGCCGCGGGCCAGCAGGTCGTCCCAGGGCGTGACGCGCTCCAGGGTCGCGGCACCGGAGTCGGCGGTGGCCTCGGGGTCCAGGTAGGGGACGAGCACCGTGTGCTCCAACGAGGGCATCGCCTCCTGCAGCCGCCGCACCACCGGGGTGCGGTCGAAGTCCTTGCCGCCGTAGCGGTAGCCGTCGACCGCGATCAGCACCTTCGGCTCGATCTGGGCGAAGCGGTCGATCAGGGAGCCGGCGCCGAAGTCCGGCGACGCGCTCGACCAGATCGCGCCGATCGACGCCGTCGCGAGGAAGGCGACCGCCGCCTCGGCGACGTTCGGCAGGTAGGCGACGACCCGGTCGCCCTTCTCGACGCCGAGCGACCGCAGGCCGGCGGCGCAGGCGGCGACCTTCCCACGCAGCTCCCCCCAGGTGACCTCGGAGAGCTCGCGCAGCTCGGAGGCGTGGAGGATCGCCGGCTCCTCGTCGGCCTTGCCGGCGAAGGCGCGCTCGGCCCAGTTCAGGCGCACGCCGGGGAACCACTCCGCGCCGGGCATCTCCGGCGAGGCCAAGGCGGCGCCCCGCTCCCCGTCGTAGGAGACGCGGAAGTAGTCGAAGATCGAGTTCCAGAACTCCTCCAGCTCGTCGACCGACCACTGCCAGAGCCCACCGTAGGTGACGACGTCCACCCCGCGCTCGGCGCGTAGCCAGTCGATGTAGGCGGTGAGGTTCGAGGCCTCGACCGCGGCGGCGCTGGGCTTCCAGAGGATCTCCGGCACGGCGCCCATCCTTACCTACATCCGGTAGACAGGGGCGTCTCGTCCGGCGAGCGGTGCGTTGGCGCAGGCGCCGAGGGCGAGGCCGAGCACCGTGCGGGTGTCGAGCGGGTCGATCACGCCGTCGTCCCAGAGGCGCGCGGTCGAGTAATACGGGCTCCCCTGCCGCTCGTACTGCTCGCGCAGCTCGTCGCCGAGCTCGGCCTGGCCGACCTCCCGCATCACCGTCGCCGCCTGCTCGCCTCCCATGACGGAGATGCGCGCGTTCGGCCACATCCACAGGAAGCGCGGCGAGTACGCGCGCCCGCACATCCCGTAGTTGCCCGCGCCGAAGGAGCCGCCGACGATGACGGTCAGCTTCGGCACCCGCGCGGTGGAGACGGCCGCCACCATCTTGGCCCCGTCGCGGGCGATGCCGCCCGCCTCGTACTCGGGCCCGACCATGAAGCCGCTGATGTTCTGCAGGAAGAGCAGCGGGACGCCGCGCTGGTCGCAGAGCTCCACGAAGTGGGCCGCCTTCAGCGCGCTGTCGGAGAACAAGATGCCCTGGTTGGCGAGGACCCCGACCGGGTGTCCATATATATGGGCGAAGCCGCAGACGAGCGTCGTCCCGTATTCGGCCTTGAACTCGTGGAAGAGGCTGCCGTCGACGACGCGGGCGATGACCTCGCGGGGGTCATAGGGGGTGCGGCTGTCCGGGGGGACGGCGCCGTAGAGCGAGGCGGGGTCGACCGCGGGCTCCGCCACCGGGCGGCGCTCCCAGGCACGGCCCGCCGGCGGCAGCGTCGCGACGATGGAACGCAGGATGCGCAACGCGTCGGCGTCGTCGGCGGCAAGGTGGTCGACGACGCCGGAGGTGCGCGCGTGGAGGACCCCGCCGCCGAGCTCCTCCGCCGTCACCTCCTGCCCGGTCGCCGCCTTCACCAGCGGCGGGCCGCCGAGGAAGATCGTGCCTTGGTCCCGGACGATGATGGTCTCGTCGCTCATCGCCGGCACGTAGGCGCCGCCCGCCGTGCACGAGCCCATCACCGCGGCCAGCTGCGGGATCCCCTGTGCCGACATCGTCGCCTGGTTGAAGAAGATGCGCCCGAAGTGCTCCCGATCCGGGAACACTTCGTCCTGCATCGGCAGGAAGGCGCCGCCCGAGTCGACCAGGTACAGGCAGGGCAGCCGATTCTGCAGCGCCACCTCCTGCGCCCGCAGGTGCTTCTTCACGGTCATCGGGTAGTAGGTGCCGCCTTTGACGGTCGCGTCGTTGGCGGCGACCACGACCTCCCGGCCTTCGACCCGGCCGACGCCGGCGATCATCCCGGCCCCGGGGGCAGCACCGTCGTAGAGGTCCTCGGCGGCGAGCGGGGCGAGCTCGAGGAAGGGACTGCCGGGGTCGAGCAGCCGGTCGACGCGCTCGCGGGGCAGGAGCTTCCCGCGCGACACGTGCCGCTCGCGGGCGCGCTCGCCACCGCCGGCCGCGGCACGCGCGAGGCGCTCGCGGAGCTCGTCGACGAGCCGCCGATGCTCGGCCTCGTTGCGCCCGAACTCGGCGCTCCCCGGGTCGGCGGCGCTCCTCAGCACGCGACTCACGTGCTCTTCCCCTCGCCGGCCGCAACCCTTAGACCTTGGTCGCCCACAGGGCTACCAAGGTCTAAGGGTTCCTCCTCGGCCAGCTCGACCAGGACCGCGCCGCGGTCGACCTGGTCGCCGGGGGCGACGAGGACCTCGGCGACGGCCCCGTCGCGCGGGGCCGTGATCGAGATCTCCATCTTCATCGACTCGAGGACGACCAGCGTCTCGCCCGCGCTCACCGTCGCCCCCGGCTCGACCCGCAGCTGGACGACGGTCCCCGGCATCGGCGCCTCCAGCGAAGCCTCGCCGTGGCCACCCGCGTCCGCGTCGCCCGCGAGCGGCGCAAAACGCACCGGTCCCACGTCCGGGTCCACAACCCAAACCGCGTCCCCGTCCCGAACCACCGAGACCCCCCGCCGACGGGCCGAAAACCTGCCTATCTGTCCGGTTTTCGGCCCGTCGGCGGGGGTGGCTCCAAAAAGTGTGCCGTCATAGGTGAGGGTTCCGGACTCGTCGCCGACCTTCCAGTCCCAGGCGCCTGCGCCCGTCGCGGTGCCTCCCTCGATCGCGGACCTAGCTGCCCGTGCGTTCGCGATCGAGGGAGGCATCGCTCGCACCGCGACCTCGACGGACCCCGCAGGTCCTTCCAAGGTCCGTCGCGTCCAGGCGTTGCCCTGCATCCGCCACCCGCTGCGCCCGGACCACACGTCGTCCTCCTCCGGCACCCCGAGCATCGCCACCAGCGCCAGCGCCGCCGACTCCGGGCCCGCGACCGGTGCCGCCACCTCGTCGCCGAGGCGCTCGATCAGGCCCGTGTCGATGTCCCCCGCGCTCACCTCGGGCCGGGCCAGCAGGGCGCGCAGGTAGGCGACGTTCGTGGTCGGGCCGACGACGGCCAGCTCGCCGAGCGCCCGGCGCAGCCGCGCCAGCGCCTCGTCGCGGTCGTCGCCCGCGGCGACCACCTTGGCCAGCATCGGGTCGTAGTCGGTGCCGACCACCGAGCCGCGCTCGATCCCGCTGTCGACCCGCACGCCGGCGGGCTCGCGGTAGGCGACGACCGCGCCGCTGGAGGGCAGGAAGCCGCTCGCCGGGTCCTCCGCGTACACCCGCGCCTCGACCGCCCAGCCGCGCCGCTCGACGTCGGCCTGCGCCAGCGGCAGCGGCTCGCCCGCCGCCACCCGCAGTTGCAGCTCGACCAGGTCGAGGCCGGTGACCGCCTCGGTGACCGGGTGCTCCACCTGCAGGCGCGTGTTGACCTCGAGGAACCAGAAGCGCGTCGGGTCGTCGCGCTCGGCGATCAGCTCCACCGTCCCCGCGTTCACGTAGCCGGCGTGGCGGGCAAGCGACACCGCCGCCTCCCCCATCGCGGCGCGCAGCTCCGCGCTCACCACCGGCGACGGGGACTCCTCGATCACCTTCTGGTGGCGCCGCTGCAGGCTGCACTCGCGCTCGCCGAGGTGGATCGCGTTGCCGTGCGCGTCGGCGATCACCTGCACCTCGAGGTGCCGCGACGGCTCGACGAAGCGTTCGATCAGCAGCCGCTCGTCGCCGAAGGCCGCCGCCGCCTCGCGCCGCGCCGCGCCCAGCGCCTCGGCCAGGTCCTCGCGCCGCGTCACCAGCCGCATGCCCTTGCCGCCGCCGCCCGCCGCCGCCTTCACCAGCAGCGGCAGATCACCCTCGCCCACCGCTTCGGCGATCTCCGCGTCGGTGCGCTCCTCCCCGCTCCAGCCCGGCAGCGTCGGCATCCCCGCCTCGTCGGCGACCGCCCGCGCGCGGCCCTTGTCGCCGAGCAGCGCCATCGCCTCCGGCCCCGGCCCGACGAAGACGAGCCCCGCCGCGGCGCAGGCGGCGGCGAAGTCGGGGCGCTCGGAGAGGAAGCCGTACCCGGGGTGGACGGCGTCGGCGCCGCTGCGCACCGCCGCGTCGACCACGCGCTCGACCGAGAGGTAGGACTCGCGCGCCGGCGTCGGCCCGACGTGCACCGCGCGATCGGCGGCGCGGACGTGCGGCGCCCCCGCGTCGGCGTCGCTGAAGATCGCCACCGACTCGACCCCGAGCCGCGCCAGCGTGCGCTCGATCCGCACGGCGATCTCGCCGCGGTTGGCGATCAGGACGCGCTCGAACATGGCCCGCCGCCCGCTTCAGCTGTTCCTTTTGGTCCCCTGAGGACCAAAAGGAACAGCGCCCGGGTGGTGGTCGACCGGCCCGGCGACGATCGTGTGGGACCCGAGCGGCCGCCCGAGCACGGCCTGCGCCTCGCGCGCCGCGGCGATCAGCTTGCCGAGGTCGATGCCGGTCGCGATCCCCATCTCGTCCAGCATCGAGACGAGGTCCTCGGTGGCGATGTTGCCGGTCGCCCCGGGCGGCACCGGGCAGCCACCGAGCTCGCCGAAGCTCGACTCGAAGGAGTCGACCCCCGCCTCCAGCGCGGCGAGCACGTTGGCGAGGCCCTGTCCCCGGGTGTTGTGGAAGTGCGCCGTAAGTTCCACGCCCGGCAACTCCTCCTGGGCACGCGAGAAGAACTCGCGCACCTGGAACGGGTTCGCCATCCCGGTGGTGTCGCCGAAGCCGACCTCGACCGCGCCCGCGTCGCGCAACCGTCCCGCGATCTCGAAGACCCGCGCCGGGTCGACGTCGCCCTCGTAGGGACAGCCGAAGCTGGTCGAGATCACGCCCTCGCAGCGCAGCCCCTCGGCGGTCGCCCGTCCCAGCACCTTCTCCACCCCGGCCAGCGACTCGGCAATCGAGCGGTTCACGTTGTGCCGGTTATGGGACTCCGACGCCGACAGGAAGACGTTGACCTCGTCGATCTTGTCCCGGTGCCGCAGCGCCGTCTCCAGCCCGCGCTCGTTCGGGACGAGGACCGAGACCGCGACCTCCTCCGGGATCCGGGCCCGCTCCAGCACCTCCTCGGCGTCGGCCAGCTGCGGGATCACGTCCGGGCGGACGAAGCTCGTCACCTCGAGCCGGCGCACGCCGGTCGCCGCCAGCATCTCGATCAGGCGGACCTTGTCGTCGGTCGCGATCCGCTCGGGCTCGTTCTGGAAGCCGTCGCGCGGGCCGACCTCGCGGATCTTCACCGCTTCGACCATCAGCAGCCCAGCTGCCGCGCGATCACCATCTGCTGGACCTCGTCGGTGCCCTCGCCGATCGTGAGGATCTTCGCGTCGCGGTAGAAGCGGCAGACCGGATACTCCTCGATGAAGCCGTAGCCGCCGTGGATCTGCACCGCCTCCTCGGTCGCCCGCACCGCGAGCCGGCCGGTGATCAGCTTCGCCTGCGCGGCGGTGAGCGTGAACGATTCCTTCGCGTCTTTCTGCAGCGCCGCCTTATAGGTGAGCAGCCGCGCCGCCTCGATCTGCGCCGAGAGGTCGGCGATCTTCGCCTGGATCGACTGGTATTTGGAGATCGCCTTGCCGAACGCCCGGCGCTCTTTGGCGTAGGCGATGGCCTCGTCGAGCGCGCCCTGGGCCAGTCCCACGCCCATCGCGGCGACGCCGATCCGCCCGCCGTCGAGGATGTGGAGGAAGTTCTTGAACCCCTCGCCGCGGCGGCCGAGCAGGTTCCCCTCCGGGACCTTGCAGTCGTCGAAGGCGAGCGGCCGCGTGTCCGAGGCGTTCCAGCCCATCTTCCGGTAGGCCTCGCCGATCTCGTAGCCCGGCGTCCCCTTCGGCACGATGATGTTGGAGATCTCCTTGCGGCCGTCGGCCTCGCCGGTCACCGCGGTGATCGTCACGCAGCCGGAGATGTCGGTCCCCGCGTTGGTGATGAACTGCTTGGCGCCGTCGACGACCCACTCCCCGTCGGCCAACTTCGCGTGGGTGTGGACGTTGCCGGCGTCGGAGCCCGCCTCGGGCTCGGTCAGGCCGAAGGACGCCAGCCGCTCCCCGGTGCAGAGCCGCGGCAGCCACTCCTCTTTCTGCTCCGCCGTCCCCCACAGATAGATCGGCATCGTGCCGAGCGAGGTGTGGGCGGCCATCGTGATGCAGACCGAGGAGTCGACGCGGGCCAGCTCCTCCACCGCCAGCGCGTAGGAGAGCGTGTCGGCGCCGCCGCCGCCGTACTCCTGCGGGAAGGGGATCCCCATCAGCCCGAGGCCGCCGAGCTTCTCGACGATCTCGTAGGGGAAGGACTTGGTGCGGTCGAGCTCCGCGGCCACCGGGGCGATCTCGGCGCGGGCGAAGTCACGGACAGTGTCGCGCAGCAGCCGCTGCTCGTCGGAGAGGTCGAAGTTCATTCGCGCATAATACCGAGGGTCCAATCGGTTTTCGAGCGCTCCCTCGGTTTTTGCAAGAGTAGGGCCGCACCATGTCCGCCACCAATCCCCCCACCCGCCCGGCCCTGCGCGCCCGCTACGACGAACGCCGCCAGGCCCTGATCGACGCGGCGGCGAAGCTCTTCGCCGAGCGCGGCTACGAGCAGACCTCGATCGGCGACCTCAGCGGGGCGACCGGCCTCGCCGCGGGCGGCATCTACCACTACACCGCGAGCAAGGAGGGCCTCCTCATCGCGATCTGCGACGAGCTCCTCGACCCCCTCCTCGCCCAGGCCCGCACGATCGCCGCCACCGACGCCCCGCCGGACGCCCACCTCCGCGACCTCCTGCGCGCCTGGCTCCTCCACATCGAGAGCCACATCCCCCACATGCTGGTCTTCACCCAGGAGCGCCACACGATCGAGCGCGAGCCCCAATGGCGCGCCGTGCGCCGCAAACGCGAAGACTTCGAGCAGATCCTCGACACCGTCCTCGTCGCCGGCGAAGCCGACGGCTCGATGGCCTTCGAGGACCGCGGCCTGGCCCTCCTGGCCCTCCTCGGCATGGTCAACTACGCCCCCCAGTGGCTGCGCCCCGGCGGCCGCCGCTCCGCCGAGGAGATCGCCGACGTCTGGTGCAACCTCTTCATCGCGCCGGCGTCCCGCGGCGCGAGCCCTGGCCGGGCCATCTACGACCGAGCCTGATCAGCTACCTGCCGGCCGGCTACGAAGGGTCGCCGTGGCCGGTGTAGAACTCGGCCGCCAGGCGTGTCATCGCGCTCGTCTCGGTGACCAGGCGCTTGGTGTCGGAGTCTTGGACCCGGCGTGTCGCCAAGGTGACGATCGCACGTGAGAGGTACTCGTCGAGCAGGGGGGAGGGGCGGCGCCCGAGTGCGTCGGCTTCGTCACGGCCTCGACTGAGAAGCGGCACGAAGCGCTCGCCCCCGGACAGGAAGGCCGCCCGGCCGGCGTCGGTCCGCGAGGCTCCGGAATGGACGAGGAAGAGCTCGGCGAGCAGTGGGCCGGCAGAGACGGCCTCGAAGAAGCCGCCGATGCCCTCGTCCAGTTCGGCGCGCCAGTCCCCTTCGCCGCTCAGCTCCTCGAGGCCCGCAAACAGCTCGGCCTCGCCGAGTTCGATCCCGTAGCCGATGCACTCCTCGATCCCGGTGAAGGAGTCGTAGAAGGAGTTGCGGGCGGTGCGGGCGAGCCTGACGACGGCGGTGACGCTCAACCCACCGCGGCCGAATTCGTGAAGGATCTCCGCCGTGGCGTTCACGAAACGCCGGCGACGATGGCCCTCGACGAACTCTTGCGAGACCCGAGGACGAGGAGATGGGGGGACGGCCGGCTGAACTGCCACGGCGGCGAACGTACCGCACCGTCACGGCTTCGGAGGTGACTAGATGCGCGATGCGATTGGCGGAATCAGGGCGGCCGGCGCGCCGCACCCGCACTTCTCCGCGGATCGGTCGTCGTCCCCGGCTAGCCTCGGCGGATGCCCTGGAAACGTCCCCACGCCGAGGAACACCTCAGCTTCCGCTCGAACTGGCTGCGGGCGGGCGTGCTCGGCGCCAACGACGGCATCCTCTCGACCTCGAGCCTGGTCCTCGGCGTCGCCGCCTCCGGCGCCTCGCGCAGCGCGATCGTCACCGCCGGGATCGCGGGCCTGGTGGCGGGCGCCGGCTCGATGGCGGCGGGCGAGTACGTCTCGGTCAGCTCCCAGCGCGACACCGAGGAGGCCGACCTGCGCCTCGAGGCGCGTGAGCTGGCCGACGACCCCGAAGGCGAGCTCGCCGAGCTGGCGGGGATCTACGAAGGGCGGGGACTGTCGCCCGCGCTGGCGGGCGAGGTCGCCGCCGCGCTCACCGCCGACGACGCGCTCGCCGCCCACGCCCGCGACGAGCTCGGGCTGCCCGAGGAACGTCGCGCCCGCCCCCTCCAGGCCGCCGGCGCCTCCGCCCTCTCCTTCGCCGTCGGCGCGCTCCTTCCCCTGCTCGCGATCGGCCTCTTCGGCAGCTCCGTCCGCATCGTCGCCTGCGTCCTCGTCACGATCCTCGCGCTCGGCGGCCTGGGCGCCCTGGGCGCCCGCCTCGGCGGCGCCCCCGAGGTCCCGGCCCTGGTCCGCGTCGTCTTCTGGGGCGCCGTCGCGATGGCCGCGACCTCCGCGATCGGTGCCCTGGTCGGCGCCGCCATCTAGCCGACAACTCCACGGCTACCCCGCCCGGCGAACCACAAGCGCGCGCCGTCACGCCACCCGCGGTCGACACTCGCCCTACTCCAAGAAGCGCGGTCGTCCTTTGGTCCCCTCCACCGACCGCGGTCGACCTTTGGTCCGTCTACCGGGCCTTAAGACGACCGCGTCGGTTTGGCCGGACGAAAGGACGACCGCCGGGGGCGTGTCAGGGGAAGGCGATCACTTGGTTGTTCAGCGGGAGCTCGTCGTGGCGGGCCCGCCTGCAGCTTGGCCAGGTCCGCGAGCGTCCCTTCGACGGTGAAGTTGCTGAACCGGTACGGCAGCCCGTTGGCAAGCAGCGGGTGGGGGCTGTCCATGATGTGGAAGTGGAGGTGCGGCGCGTCGCTGTTGCCGCTGTTGCCGAGCAGGCCGAGGGTCTGGCCGACCTTCACCTTCTGCCCCACCTTGACCCGGACGCTGCCCGGCTGCATGTGGGCGTAGAAGGCGTAACGGCCGTGGCCGATCGCGACGACGACGTGGTTGCCGCCGGCCTTTTCGGCGGTGATCGCGGGCGGCAGCGCCCCGGCCGGCGTCTCGGGGATGTCGTCGACCACCCCGACCACCTTCCCCGCGGTCGCGGAGAGAATTTCGTCGCCGAAGTACGGGTAGCTGGAGAGCTGGTCGAGCGGTCCCTCGAAGAGCCGCCCCATCGGGTCGATCTGGACGAAGTCGATCGCGAAGCGCTCCGCCACGTGCGCCGCGCCGTTGACCGGCAGGACGGTGCCGCGGTGGGCGGTGAATTCCGAGCAGCACCCGTTCCCGACGACCCAGCCCGGACCGCGCAACGGCGGCGCGATGACGATTGCTTCGCGCTTCGTCACCTTGGTCGGCGCAAGTTCATAGGAGGTGGCGACGGCGGCCTGCTTCGGCTTCATCGTCACCGCGATCCGGTGCGTCAGCGTGCCCGGCACCTTCGCCTTGCGCGCGAGGCTGACGTCCATCAACACGTAGGCGCCCTGCCCCGGCGCGAGCTTGACGCTGTGGTCGACCGCGCCGTAGGGCTGCATCTGCGCTTCGAGCGCCCGGCCCGCGAGCCTCTGCACGACCTTGCCCCCCGCCAGCGCCTCCAGCTTGTGGACGGTGACAGTGGAGTTGCTGCGGTTGATCAGCTGCAGCTCGTAGGCGAGTTCGCGCCGCCCGTTGCTCGCAAGCACCGGTTCCGGCGAGGCGATCGGGTTGCCGATCACCGGCGTCAGCTGTTCGGTCGGCTGCGCCGCGGCGGCCCCGCCGGCAAGCGCCGGCACGCCGATCATCACGAGCAAGGCCGCGAGTCCGATCGCGAGCGGGCGGGCAGGGCGTCTATGAGCGTTCTTGATCTTCATCGGGGCGCGGAATCTACGGACAACGCCGGAGAAGCCGCAGCCGCACGGACGAAAGGCCGAACAGGACTGGGAGCGCGTTGGGGGGACCTGCCCGTCCCGCCGGCCGGCGCGGCCGCTCGACTAGCCTCCGGCGCGATGCCGATCCGGGCCGTCACCTTCGACTTCTGGAACACGATCGCCGTCGAACCGGTGCCCGGGTCGATGCGCGACGCTCGGCACGCGGCGGTCCTGGCCGCCTGCGAGTCATGCGGCCTGGAGATGGACCCCGACCACCTCGCGGGCCACGTCGCCGCGGTGATCCGCAGCCGCGAACAGGCCTGGGAGGAAGGCGTGCACGTCTCCCCCGCCGAAGGGGCGCAGCAGCTGGTCGCCGCGCTCGGCCTCGACCCGGCGGCGGGCGAGGCGGTCGCGGAGGCCTTCCTCGGCGTCGGCCGCGGCGCCGAATTGGGGCTCGCGCCGGAGATCGTCCCGACCCTCGAGCGCCTGCGCGCCGACGGTCTCGCGATCGGCATCGTCTGCGATGCGGGCTTCACCGGCGGCGCGATCCTGCGCGAATTCCTCGCGAGCAAGGACCTCCTCGGCCACTTCTCCGGCTGGGGCTTCTCCGACGAGGTCGGCGCCTACAAGCCCGCCCCCGAGATCTTCGAAGCCGCCCTCGGCATGCTCGATGCCGAACCTGCCGCGGCGGTCCACGTCGGCGACCTCCGCCGCACCGACGTCGCCGGCGCCCGCGCCATCGGCATGCGCAGCATCCGTTACCGCGGCCTCGCCGACGATCCCGAACCGGGCCCCGAGGCCGACCTCGTCACCGACAGCCACCGCGAGCTGCCGGACCTCATCGCCTCGCTCGGCTGAGGGCTGAGCGCCGCGACCCGAGGCCTCAGCCCCGGCGCACCCGGAACTGGCTCATCAGACCGTGGTCCTCGTGGTCGAGCATGTGACAGTGGACGACGAATTTCCCGGCGTAGTCGACGAGGCGCCCGGCGACCACGATCCGTTCCCCGGGATAGATGAAGAAGGTGTCCTTGAGGCAGTCTTCCCAGGGCGGCGGCAGGTGGCCATCACGGGAAAGCAGGTACCAGGAAGTGTGGTGAAGGTGCATCACGTGGGCGACCGAGGTCTTGTTGTGTAGCTCCCAGGTCACGGTCGAGCCGAGCGGCACCGAGGTGTCACAGTAGGCGGGGTCGAAGCTCCTGCCGTTGATCAGCCACGTCGTCTTGAAGAGGCCGCCGACGGTGATCTTCCAGGTGTGGTCGGGACGGTGACTCACCTTCCGCGTCCACGCGGGCAGCGGCCGCAGCCGCGCCGGCACCCGGGTGCGGTCGTGCACCCTCGCCGAGTCGACGCGGAACTGCATCAGCGGACCGCCGTAGCTGTAGGACCCGAGCGGATCGCGGCCCGGCCGGTGCGCGGTGCTGCGCAGCTCGACCGCCCGACCGCGGGCGGCGGCGAAGTCGGCGACCACCTCGACCCGCTCGGCCGGCCCGAGCAGGATCCGGGACCGCCACAGTGGCCGCGGCAAGAGGCCGCCGTCGGCGCCGATCTGGAGCATCGGCGCGCCGCCCGCCAGGTAGAGGTCGTAGGAGCGGAACTGGGAGATGTTCAGGATGCGCAGCCGGTACCGCCGCGCCGCCACCCGGTGGTGCGGCAGGTGGGCGCCGTTGACGAGGATCTTGCCGCCGACCACCCCGTCGTCGGGCGGGCGCCGGTCGGTGAACGGGTCGGTCAGTTGGTTGTGACGGTCGAAGCTGCGGTCGGCGATCGTCAGCGCCAGGTCATGGTCACCGTGTGGAAGCGGCAGCCCCGCCTCGAACTCGTCGTCGACGATGAACATCCCCGCGAGGCCGTGCCAGGCGTGCAGTGCCGTGCGGTCGAGACGGTGGTCGTGGTACCACTTGAACGCGGCGCGTTCCGGGTGGCCACCTTCAGTGAGGTCGTACACGTACCGTTTGCTCTCCCCCGGCCTGATCAGCAGGTCGTTGCCCGAGGCGCGCGGCGAAAGGCTCTGCGCGATGTTGCAGTACTCCGAGAACGGCTGGGCACCGGTGAGCCCGCCCGGCTGACCGTCGAACTGGGTGCGGTTGTGCCCGCCGTGGAGGTGCACGGTGAGTTCGCCGACCGAGCGCGGCAGCTCATGGTGAAAGGTGACCTCGGTGCGCTCCCCCGCCGGGCGCCGGATCGTCGGCCCCGGGAAGCTTCCGCCGAACGTCCACAGCTCCGTCTCGCGCCCGGGGAGGATCTGCTGGTGGGCGAGCCGGATCGGGATCTCGAGCCGCGCCCCGGTCAGCTCCCGCGGGATCGGCAGCGGGGTGCGGAACGGCACCGCGGCCTCGGCCGTCCCGACGCCCTCGAGGTAGGAGAGCGCGCGGCCGACCCCGCCGCCGGGCAGGGCGGCAAGCAGCGCGCCGCCGCCCAGGGCGCCGAGGAATGCTCGGCGCCCCAGGCGCGGCGACTCGTGTGAGCGGTGGTCCGTCAGCTCACTGCGTCGCGGGCGGCAGGACCTTGATCTGACCCTGCATCCAGGCGTGGACCGCGCACATGAAGTAGAGCGTCGTGCCCGCCTTCGCGCTCACCACCTGTTCGAACGACTCACCCTTCTTGCCGAAGAAGTAGGAGTCACCCTTCTTCTTCACGGTGCCCATCGTGTCCCAGCCTTCTTTGCCGGCTTTGACCAGTGGGTTTTTGGGCGCTTCTTCGCCTTTGAGGCCGTACCAGCCGGCGATCCCCATGCAGATCTTGCCGGGGGTGAAACATTCCTTGCGCTGTTCCGGCGTCTTCGGCAGCGAAGACTTGGTGACCAGCGAGAAGGTGTGCGGCCCGACCATGCTCGGCATCGTGTCGTTCACGACCCGCAGCTCTTCGCCTTCATGGACGGTCTTCGGACCGAAGAAGCCCATCTTTTTGCCTTCCATCTTGATTTCGAGCGTCGTCACCGCTTCGGTGGATTCCGTGGTTTCGGCGGCGGCGACGGTCGGGACGGCAAGGGCGAGAACGGCGAGGAGTGCGGCAAGCGGGACGCCCGCCGAGGCGACCCTGGACTTCTTCAGCTTCATGCAGCTTCCCTTCGGGACTTGGAGACAGTAGCGCGGGAAGCCTCCCACCCCGAACCCTCCCCCGCATCGACAATTTTCAGGTGCGGATTTCCGATCTGGTCCCCTGGTGGCTAAAGAGCGGCGGGAAGCTGGCGATAAGCGGGGCTGATGGGCACTCAAAAGTCACAGACGGGAACGCGGGCGGCTCCCGTTCCGATGCCGCCGGCGGGGGTCGACGGGCGCGCGGGCGAGGATCGGCGCCGGCTCGGGGACGCGCTGATGCAGCGGGTCGAGGAAGTGATCGAGCTGACCGCGCCGCGCCGCTCGCGGCCCGGGCACGAGGTCGAGGCGGTGGCCGAGGAGAGCTTCGAGCGCCTGGCGCGCAGCTCGACGCCGGTGATCGCCCGCTGGATCGCCGGCGAGAGCATCGAGGTCGTGATCGAGGCGGGCCGCGAAAGCTGGGAGATCTTCGGCGAGCTTGCCGTGCACCGGGCCGCCTCGCTGGACGAGGTGATGCGGCGCTACTACCGCTGGCGCAACGCGATGGCGAAGGTCCTGGAGCGGGCCGCGGCGGAGCTGGAGGTCGAGGGGGCGCCGCTCACCGCGGCGCTGAACATCCTGCAGCTGAGCCTCGAGTTCAGCCTCGTGCGGATGTGCGAGTGCTTCGAGGAGGAGCGCGCCCGCACCGACTCCGAACTGGAGCGGCGCGACGCCGAGCTCGCCTTCCTCGCCACCCACGACTCGCTGACCGGGCTGCCGAACCGCACCCTGATCCTCGACCGCACCGAGCAGATGCTCGCCCGCTCGCGCCGGGAGCACAGCCCCGCCGCCGCCCTCTTCATCGACCTCGACAACTTCAAGGACATCAACGACACGCTCGGCCACACGATCGGCGACGAACTGCTGCAGGCGGTGGCGGCGCGCCTCGGCGGCGCGACGCGCGAGTCCGACGCGCTCGGCCGGCTCGGCGGCGACGAGTTCGTCGTCATCTCCGAGGAGCTCTCGCTGGCCGCGGGCCCGGAGCTGGTCGCCGAACGCCTGCTCGACGCCCTCTCCCACCCCTTCATCATCGGCCCCGACAAGACCCGCGTCACCGTGCGCGCCAGCATCGGCATCGCGATGGCCGAGGAGACCACCGCCGAGGAGCTGCTGCGCCACGCCGACATCGCCATGTACCGGGCCAAGTGGGAGGGCCGCAACCGTTACGCCGTCTTCGAGACCGGCATGCAGGAGCGGATGCGCAGCCGCCTCGAACTGGAGATGGACCTGCGCGAAGCGCTCGCCGCGGACCAGTTCTTCCTCGTCTACCAGCCGACGATCGACCTGACGACGATGCGCCCGCGGGGCGTCGAGGCGCTGCTGCGCTGGCGCCATCCCGAGCGCGGCGTGCTGCGCCCCGACGGCTTCCTGCCGCTCTTGGAGGAGACCGGCATGATCGTCGAGGTCGGCCAGTGGGTGCTCGAGCAGGCCTGCGTCCAGGGCGCCGCCTGGCGCGATGCCGGCCACGCGATCACGATGGCGGTCAACGTCTCCGCCCGCCAGCTGGACACCGACCGGATCACCGGCGAGATCGAGGCGGCCCTCGCACACAGTGGTCTCGAGCCGCGCGCCCTCGCGATCGAGGTGACCGAGACGACCCTGATGCGCGACGCCGAAGCGACCGCCCGCCGGCTCGAAGAAATCAAGCGCCTCGGCGTCCGCATCGCGATCGACGACTTCGGCACCGGCTACTCCTCCCTCGGCCACCTCCAACGCTTCCCCGTCGACGCCCTCAAGATCGACCGCTCCTTCATCTCCGGCCTGCGCGACAACCGCGAGGGCGAGACCCTCGTCCACTCCCTCGTCCAACTCGGCAAGGCCCTCTCGATCGAGACCTTCGCCGAGGGCATCGAACAACTCCACGAGCTCTCCCTCCTCCAGCGCGAGGCCTGCGACAGCGGCCAAGGCTTCCTCTTCGCCCAGCCGCTGGAGGCGGCCGAGACGGAGGCCTTTTTGCGGGATTGGCGCAGTGAGGTGCCGGGGGTGGAGGTGGGGTGAGCTGAGGCGGCCGTCGGGGCGGGGGTCCGTTGGGCGGGTGGCCGTCCGAGGTGGATCGAGGGTGTCCTGGGCTCCTCATGGGGGTCCTGGCAGGCTGTGACCCCCATGAGGAGCCCAGGACGTGAGGCTTTCGTGAAAAAGCCGGCACAGGGACGTGAGGAAGTCGGACTTACGTGACGATCAGGTCCGGGTGCTTCCACACCTCGGCCCGATCGGTCACAGAGATGCCGGGAACGTCACACTTTCCGGCCCTCAGAGGCCCTTTTCGGGCCGAAATGGAGGGGTCGATAGCGCGCTGCGTGTTTTAGGGCCCCTATAGGGGGGTCAATACACGCAGCGCGTAGGTCGGTGTTGGACAACACGGGAGAAAGCGTGGAGTTCCCGACATCTATGTGACGACGTCTGACTCCCGTCACGGATCCATGCCACTCCCGACGCACTCCCGTGAGGCTCCCGCCGGTGTCCCTCCACACCTTCCGCACACCCGCCCCGCGTCCTCTACCCCGGGCGACAGCTTGCGGGGCCGGGACCCTTCCCCACCGCCGGCGTTCGCACTTTTGGGTCCTATCCGGTCATTTCTGCGAACGCGACCGCACCGTCAGCCGGTTCACCGAAAGCAACCGGCGCCGCATCGCCTCCCGCCGGCCGAGCAGCGGCAGCAGGAAACCGGACACCATGCCGCGCCCACGCGACAGTGGCAGCGCGCGGAGGTCGGTGATCCGCGGCGAAAGTGCCGTGAGGCGCCGCGCCTCGGCGTCGTCCAGCGCCCAGTTCCAGGCTGGCGGGGCGTAGCGGCCGGGGCGGGAGAGCTTGCCGGCGCGGCTGCGCTCGACCAGCCACGGTGGCATCGCGTCGAAGACGAAGTCGCCGCCGGCCGACGCCTCCACCAGTCGGGTCACGAGCTCATCCACCTCCTCGCGGCGCAGATACATAAGGAGGCCCTGGGCCGTGACCAGCGTCAGGCCGTCGCCGAGCTCCTCCAGCCAGCCGAAGTCGAGCACCGATTCGGCGCGGGAGGTGATTTGCTCGGCGGTCGGGAGCAGTCGGCGGCGCAGGTCCTCGACCTCCGGAAAGTCGACGCCGATCCATCGCACCGCACCGTCATCGACTCGCCAGAACTGGGTTTCGAGCCCCTCGCCGAGGGCGACCACGGTGCCCGCCGGGTGTTCCCGCAGGAACCGGCGCACCTCGCGGTCGAAGCACTCAGTCCGCAGCGCCTGCAGTTGGCCGAAGCCCTCGCGGAAGCGCTCCACGAACGGGTAGTCGATGCGGTCCACCAGCTCGACCGCCGGCGGATCGGCCAGCAGCGTGTCGGGACGGCGAGCCTCCAGCGCCCGCTGCCAGAGCGTCCAGAGCAGGGTCTCGGGGACGCCGGAGAGCCGCGGATCGATGCGCCCGTCGGTCATCGGGCGGACCTTGTCTGTGTGGCAAGCCTGTGCAAAGCTCAATTAGAACGGGAAACGGGGGTTGGGAGATGGACGCTCACACCGCCGGCCGGACGCCGGAATCGGAGACTTACGTACTCGCGGCCTGGAAGCTGCCGCTGATCGTCGCGGCGGTCGCCTTCGCGATCGTCGGCGGCTTTTACGTCGGCGGCCCGGGCCTCGGGATGGCGGTCGGCGCGCTCGCCGCGTCCTCGGTCATCGTGATGGCGGTCATCCGCCCGCCACAGCCGCCGATCGAACCGTGCGCCGCGGCCGACGGCCGCAACCGCCTCCTCCTGGTCGTCCAGGACCCGGACCCGGAGGCGATCCTCACCGCGGCGGCGCTGGCCGCGGCCGCGTGCGAGGGCGGCCTCGAGATCCTCATCCTCGCCCCGATCGTGAAGACCTTCCTCGAGCGCTGGTCCGAAGAAACCGGGCCGCCGCGCCGCCGGGCGCAGGAACGAATCGCGGGGACGACGGCGATCCTGCGGCGCGCCGGCGCCACCGCGGGCGGGCGGATCGGCGACGAGGACCCGGTCCAGGCCGTCGCCGACACCGTTACCGGGTTCGCGGCGAGCCGGGTGACCCTGGTCGGCGCCTCGGCCGGCAGCGACAAGGTCGCGCGCGAGCTGGCGGCCCGCCTCACCGTGCCGTTCATGCACCTGCGCGGGACCGGCGCCCTCGCCGTCGGGCCGGCGGGCAGCATCCAGACGCACCTCTCGGGTCGCTGACCCACCTCCAAGCGCGGCCTCGCAAACACCGCCTTGCAAGCGGCGCGCATCGGCGTAAGATCCAAATGACACAAGGGAGGAGGGGGGACCCCTCGACTCCCTCGCCATAGGCGCGGTGCCCCGGTGATCCCGGAGCCGCGACAACCGGCTCGGCGGAGGCGATCCCGAAGCGGAGCCAGAACCGAGAGGCGAGAGATATGACGCTCAGCGACGCGAGCGCGGTGATGGGTGCCGCCGTTCCGCTCGATCCCGCGCTGCTCACCCGGGCCGACCGGGCCGAGCTGCTCAGGTTCATGACGATGATGAGGGTCGCCGAGGAGCGGGCCCTCAGTCTCTACAAGCAAGGCAAGGTCCCCGGGTCGTTCTACGACGGCCGCGGGCAGGAGGCGATCTCGGTCGGGGCGGCGTTCGCGCTCTCCCCGCGCGACCGGCTCTGCATCCTGCACCGGGACCTCGGCGCGCATTTCGTGCGCGGCGTGACCCCGGATCGTTACCTGGCCAACTACATGGGCCGGGCCGACGGCGTGACCGGCGGCAAGGACGGCAACCTGCACTTCGGCGACCGGGCGCGCGGCTGCGTCGGCATGGTCTCGATGCTGCCCGACATGGCGCTGGTCGCCAACGGGATGGCGCTGGCGATGAAGATGCGCGGCGAGCCCCGCGTGGCGCTGACCTTCTTCGGCGAGGGCTCGACCGCGAACGGCCAGTGGCACGAGGCGATGAACTTCGCCGGGATCCAGCGGCTGCCGGTCGTCTTCGTGCTGGAGAACAACCGCTTCGCCTACTCGACCCCGAACGAGCTCGAGTTCGCCGCCGACCCGGTCGAACGGGCCGAGGGCTACGGCCTGCCCGGCGTCGAGGTCGACGGCAACGACGTCGAGGCGGTGTTCGCAGCCGTGCACGCGGCGGTCGAGCGGGCGCGGGCGGGCGGCGGGCCGACACTGGTCGAGTGCCAGACGATGCGCATGCACGGCCACGGCGCCCACGACGACATGGGCTACGTGCCGCCGGAGCTGCTCGCCGAATGGGAGGCGCGCGACCCGATCCAGAGCTACGCGGCGCGCCTGCTGGAGGAGTTCGGCTTCGCCGCCGAGGAGGTCGAGCGGATCGACGCGGAGGTTCGCGCCTACGTCGGCGAGTGCGCCGAGCGGGCGCTGGCGTCGCCGCTGCCGGAGCCCTCGGCGGCGCTCGAAGGCGTCTTCGCCGACCGCTGGGAGCCGCTCGGCGACGGCGCCGCGCCGTGGTCGGGATGGGCCGAGCCGGGCGACCGGCCGGCCGCCGCGCCGAGCGTCCCACCGCCCCCCGGTCCCACCATCGAGCGGAGGGCTGCCTGATGGCCGAGCTGACCTACCTGGAGGCGATCTCCGACGGATTGCGCACGGAGATGCGACGCGACGAATCGGTCTTCTGCCTGGGCGAGGACATCGGCGCCTTCGGCGGTGCCTTCAAGGTGACCGCCGGCTTCGCCGAGGAGTTCGGCCCGGAACGGGTGCTCGACACGCCGCTCGCCGAGAACGCCATCGTCGGCGCCGCGACGGGCGCGGCGATCGAGGGCATGCGCCCGGTCTGCGAGATGCAGTTCGCCGACTTCATCGCCTGCGGCTTCGACCAGCTGGTCAACGTGGCGGCGAAGCTCCACTACCGGCAGGGACAGAGTGTGCCGCTGGTCGTCCGGCTGCCCTCCGGCGGCGGCTTCTCCGGCGGCCCGTTCCACTCGCAGAACCCGGAGGCCTGGTTCCTGCAGGCGCCGGGGCTGAAGGTGGTGGCGCCGGCGACCGCGGCCGACGCCAAGGGCCTGCTGGCGAGCGCGATCCGCGATCCCAACCCGGTCTGCTTCCTCGAGCACAAGGGCCTCTACCGCCACGTGCGCGACGAGGTGCCCGAGGGCGAGTACACGGTGCCGCTCGGGAAGGCGCGGGTGGCGCGCGAGGGCGGCGAGCTGACCGTGATCGCCTACGGCTCGGCGGTGCCGCTGGCGCTGGCGGCGGCCGAGGCGCTCGAAGAGGACATCGAGGTGCTCGACCTGCGGAGCCTCTGCCCGCTGGACACCGAGGCGATCCTGGCGAGCGCGCGGAAGACCGGCAAGGTGCTGATCGCCCACGAGGCGACCCGCGCCTGCGGGGTCGGCGCGGAGGTGGCGGCGCTGATCGGCGCCGAGGCCTTCGAGGACCTCGACGGCCCGATCCGCCGCCTGACCGCCGCCGACGTGCCGATCCCGTTCAGCCCACCGCTGGAGCAGGAGGTCCTGCCCCAGCTGGACGACATGAAGGAGGCCTGCCGTGAGCTCCTCGCCTACTGACGTCACGGAGGTCGCGCGGACGATGGAGATCGCGATGCCGCAGATGGGGATCTCGGTCGCCGAGGGCACGATCGTCGAGTGGCGCAAGCAGCCCGGCGACCATGTCGAGGCCGACGAGCCGGTGTGCGATGTCAGCACCGACAAGGTCGACGTCGAGATCCCGGCGCCGGTCGCCGGGCGGCTCGCGCGGATCGTGGCCCAACCGGGCGAGACGGTCGAGGTCGGCGCGGTGCTGGCCGAGCTTGAGGTGGGTGGCGGCAGCGAGCCAGATCACTCGCGCGTCTACTCACCGATCGTGAGAAGGATGGCCGCTGACAACCACATCGACCTCGAACAGGTCGAAGGCCACGGTGTCGGTGGACGTGTACGCAAAGCCGACCTCGTCGCCTTCCTCGAAGAGCATCGAGAGCGCCCGCTCCACACCGAGTCCCCGTACAAACCCGAGCCCGAGGAACCCCCGACGCTTGTCTCCCATAGGGAGACAAGCGTCGACGTGCTCGGCCCCACCCGGCGCGAGACGATGTCGCCGATGCGCAAGCAGATCGCCGCGCACATGGTCGAATCTCGGCACACGGCGGCCCACTGCACGACGGTCGTCGAGGTCGACTTCGGCCGCATCGCCGCCCGCCGCGCCGAGCTCCGCCCGCGGATGGCGGACCGCGGCGTCAACCTCACCTACCTCGCCTTCGTCGCCCGCGAGGTGGTGGCGGCGCTGGAGGGTCATCCCATCCTCAACGCCTCGATCGACGGCGAAGAGATCGTCCACCACTCCGACGTCAACCTCGGCATCGCGGTGGCACTGGAGGACGGGCTGATCGTGCCGGTGATCCGTCAGGCGCAGCGGCTCAGCCTCGAGGGGATGGCGGCGGCGATCGGCGATCTCGCCGCACGGGCGCGCGAGAAGCGCCTGCAGCCCGACGACGTCCAGGGCGGCACGTTCACGATCACCAACCCGGGCCAGTTCGGCGCGGTGCTGGCGACGCCGATCATCAACTCGCCGCAGGTGGCGATCCTCGACCTCGAGGCGGTCGTGAAGCGGCCGGTGGTGATCGAGTCGGGCGGCGAGGACTCGATCGCGATCCGCCCGATGTCCTACCTCTGCATGTCGTGGGACCACCGGGCGCTCGACGGTGCCGAGGCGGCGCGCTTCCTCGGCGAGCTGAGAGAAGGGCTTGAGCGAGGGAGGACTGAGTGATGAGCTCGCGGACCGGAGTTCAGACGGAGGTGCGGTGGCCCGAGGCGGCCGCCGACTACGAGGAGCTGCGGGTGGTGACCGGCGCGCGCAGCGGCGTGACGATCGCGATCGCCGTCCACTCGACCGTGCTCGGCCCGGCCCTGGGCGGGGCGCGGATGTGGCACTACGAGTCGCCCGCCGACGGAATCGAGGACGCCCTGCGCCTGGCGCGGGCGATGACCTACAAGGCGGCCGCGGCGGGGCTCGCGCTCGGCGGCGGCAAGGGCGTGATCTGCGCCCCGGCGCCGAAGCGCCCCGAGGGCGAGCTGCGCCGCGCGATCCTGCTCGATTTCGGCGACGCGGTCGCCTCCCTGGGCGGCAAGTACGTGACCGCCGAGGACGTCGGCACCGGCTCCGCCGACATGGCGGTGATCGCCGAGCGCACCTCCCACGTGGTCGGGCTGCCGGGCGAGCGCGGCGGCAGCGGCGATCCGAGCCCGGTCACCGCCCGCGGCGTCCTCGCCTCGCTCCGCGCCTGCCTCGAGCACCGCTTCGGCGACCCGTCCCTGAAGGGCGTCCGGGTCTGCGTGATCGGCGCGGGCCACGTCGGCAGCCGGCTCGCCCGCCTGCTGGCAAACGGCGGCGCGGAGGTGACGCTGTCCGACGTCGACCCCTCCCGCCGCACTCTGGCCGAAGAGCTCGGCGCGGCCTGGGTCGAGCCCGCCGACGCGATCCTGACCGACTGCGATGTCCTCGCCCCCTGCGCCCTCGGCGGCGTCATCGACGCGACCACGGTCGACCGCCTCCGCTGCGAGATCGTCTGCGGCTCGACCAACAACGTGCTCGCCGACGATCGCCTGGCGGTGGACCTGACGCGGCGCGGCATCTTCTACGCCCCCGATTTCATCGCCAACGCGGGCGGCCTGATCAACGTCTATGCCGAGCTCCACCACCTCGACCGCGCGGGCGTGAGCGCCCTGGTCGACCACATCGGCGCCACGATCGCCCTCGTCCTCGACGCCGCCGAGCGCCACGGCACGACCCCACTCGCCGAGGCCCAATCCCTGGCCCTCGAGCGCCTGCGCGGAGGCGCCGCCGCCGCGGCCTGACGCCTGCCAGTCCCGGTGCGTTCGTCATTGGTTCGGGATACAAGCCCTAACGACGAACGCAACGGGCGGGCTGGGCGAAAATGCCGCCGCGAGCCCGGCATGATCCACAACTTCCTCCAGCTGGACGAAGCTTCCCCCGCTGCCGCATCGGCCGCCGATCGCGTCGGGCGCGAACTGGGTCGACTCCTGAGGCGGCGCTGACCCCACGCGTGCCTGCCTGATCGTCCGCGGGAAGATCCTCTGGGTACTGGGTACTTCTACGGTTGCCATCCGAGATCACCTCGGATAAGTTCTTCCCGCGCATATCCGAAAAGGGCGGCCCGAGGGCCGCCCTTTTCTTTACCGATTGCGGCCCGAGGCCGCGGGACTTACCCTTTCGGGGTGCAGGCGCGGACGATTTCCGTTTCCGCCTTGGTCCCGTCTTCGAATTTCGCCTGAGCGTGGACTTTGAGCTTCCCGTCAGTGCACTTGGCGCTGATCGGGTTGATGCCGCCGACGCTCTTTTTGATCTTCAGGTTGAACGAGATGATCGAGCCCGAACCGCCGGTGATCTGCGGGATCTTCGCCACCGCGAGGGTGCCGTAGCGCCCGTGCTTGTGCTTGGTGATGGTCACCGTGGTGACGATCGCGCCCGAGATCGGGTTCGAGAAGTAGGCGTGGGCGTACCAGGTGATCTTGCCGCCCTTTTCGCCACCGTTGAACAGCAGCAGCTTGGCGTTGACGTTGATCGGTTTCTGTTCGGCGAACGCCACCTGCGCGGTCGTCGTGCCTTCACCGATGATCGCCGACTTGCATGCCTTTTCAGCCGCGGCGGTATCCGTCGCCTGGAGCTGGCCCGACTTGCAGGTCGGGATGCCCTTGACGTGAATTTCCGCGTTTTTGTCGCCTTCGATGATCAGTTCGCGGGCCGCCGGCGGATGGCTGCCGTCAGCCTCTTTGACCGAACCTTCCATCGACAGTTCGATCGGCGTCTGCTTGGTCTTCGACAGCGCCTTCGGCGTGAACCCGCCGTCGGCGGTCAGTTCGAGGTTGCCGACTTTCACCGTCACCGGCCCTTCGCCACCCGCGGCGGTCGCGATCCCGACCACCGAGACGGCGACGAGCGCCCCCAGGGCGAGGACTAACAGCACGTGTTTGCGCATGCTCCTACTCTCCTTTGTGGCCGCTCACCCTCCCGAGGGTCGGCCTCGTTTCGTCCACGGGCGGGGTGGCTTCGCCCCCTGTCGCCGCAGCCTTTTCGGGAGCATACCGCCCATGTATCGATCGGCGGGGGACAGCGCCGTCGTCGGGTCAGTTCGAACGCGGGAAGACGCAGCGGTAGCCGAACTGCGTCAGGGGCCCTTCATACGTGCCGCGGGTGGTCTCGCTGCTGGTCAGCACCAGTTCGGCGGGGCCGGCGACATCGGCCAGGTCTCCGGACCAGACCTGTTCGGCGACCTGTTCGCCGGGACGGAGGACGAAGGCGATCAGTTCGCCGATCGTCGGCAGCCGACCGCCTTGGTCGCCACATTCTTTGAGCGCCGCGAGCCAGAACCGGGCGGGCCGCGTCGTCTCGTCCCAGCACATGCCGCCGTAGAATTCGGTCGCGCCCTGGCAGGAGAGGGTCAGGTCGGCGGCAGTCGCCCCGTTCAGCGTGTCGGCGTCCCCGGCGGTATCGGCGCGCGTGGCGTTGACGGCGTTCGTCGCCGTGTCGGCCTTGGTCGCGGTGTCCGCGCTCGCGGCTGTGTCGGCACTTTCCGCATGCTTCGCACTCGTGGCGCTGGTCGCGACCGTCGCGCTGTCGGCCTTGGTCGCGGTGACGGCGGCGCTCGCGCTCTGCGCCGAGGGCACGGTGCCGAGGGTCGAGAGGTTGATCTGCCTCGCGTCGATCGACCCGGCCTCGATCTGGGCGCCGGTGATCGATTCGTTGCGGATCTGCGCCCCGGTGAGAGTCCCCTTCTTGAGCTTGTTCGCGGTGATCGTTTCGTTCTTCAGCTTGCCGCCGCCGATCGAGCGGTTGACGATGGTCTTGCCGTTGATCTTCGTGCCCGCGTAGGCCGCCCCGCCAAGGGCGATGAAGAGGGCGAGCAAAGCGATCACGTTGCTGAAGGAGAGGTGTCGGAGTATGCGCATGGGTCGGCATCGGCGCCGTCCCCAGATCCCTTGGCCACTGCAAGCTCAGTCTCAGGCGAGGCGGACGAGGGCCGCGGCCCTCAGCCCGAGGCCGACCTGGATAGGCTGCGGCGACCGTGCCCTGGTTCACCTGCCGCCCCGTCGACGAGAGCTTCTTCGAGGAGGCGCCGATGCGCCTGCGCGCGGGCTTCGAGATCCCCCGGCCGGCGGCCTCGGTCTGGGAGGAGCTCACCGCCGACGACGCCCTCCACTGGTGTCGCATCCTCCAGGACGTCCGCTGGACCTCCCCGCGCCCGTTCGGCGTCGGCACGACGCGCGAGGTCAAGGCGCTGTGGGGAGCCAACGTGCTGCGCGAGCACTACTTCCGCTGGGAGGAGGGCCGCCGCCACTCCTTCTACGCGACCGAATCGAGCGGCCCCCTCTTCAAGGCGCTCGCCGAGGACTACCTGGTGGAGCCGCGCGGCGAGGACGCCTGCCGCTTCACCTGGACGGTCGCCGTCGAACCGTCCGCGATCGGCCGCCCCGGCACGCCGGTCAATCGCGCCATCCTGAAGACGCTCTTCACCGACACCGCGCGGCACTACGGCCTGGGCCGGAGCTCCAGCTAGGCCGAGGTCAACTCGGCGGCCGGCGCCTCAGCCCCGGTACCGCAGCGGTGCGTTCGCACTTTGCCGTAATCGGTACGGGAAAGTGCGAACGCGCCCGGTCGGGACTAGGCAGCGGTCGCGGTGGGCTTGCGCTTGCGCCGCCGACGACGCTTGCGCCGCGGCCCGTCGGAGCCGCTGTTCTCGCCACCGGCGGCCACGCGGGTCTCGCCCTTGCCGCCGCGCTGCCCGTCGCGCCCGCGCTGGCCGCCACTGCGGCGCCGGTCACCGTTGCGGCCACGGCTGCCACCGCCGTCGCCCCGCCGCTGACCGTCACCGGAGCCGCTCTGCTTCTCCTTCGACGCCCCGTCCCGGCGCGGCTTCGCCGCCCCGCCCTCGGTCCGGCCCTCGCCGAACTCAAGGCCGAGCGCCTTCGCGATCTTCCGCATCTCCTTCACCTCGTCGGCGAGGACGAAGCTGATCCCGGTGCCGGTCCGCCCGGCGCGGCCGGTGCGGCCGATCCGGTGGACGTAGGCGGCCTGGTCCTCGGGCGCGTCGTAGTTGATGACCCGCATCACGTCGGGGACGTCGATCCCGCGCGCTGCGACGTCGGTGGCGACCAGGGTCAGCACGTCGCCGCGCTCGAAGCGGGCGAGGGCGTTCTCGCGCTGGCGCTGGCTCTTGTCGCCGTGCATCGCGACCGCCTCGACGTCTTCTTTGCGCAGCCGCTTCACCAGCCGGTCGGCGCCGCGCTTGGTGCGGACGAAGACGAGCGAGCGCCCGGGCTCCTCCGCCGCGAGCGAGGCGACCAGCTGGTCGAGCTTGGCGCCCTGGGACTCGACCCGCAGGAAGCGGTGCTCGATGTCGCCGCGGGCCTCTTCGGGCGGGCGGTGGGTGTGGGAGCGCGCCTTGTAGGTGTAGTCGCGGGCGGCCTGGCCGGCGGGCCCCTCGAGCGTCGCCGAGAAGAACAGGGTCTGGCGGTCATCCGGGGTCAGCGCGACGATCCGGTCGACCGCGGGGCGGAAGCCCATGTCGAGCATCCGGTCGGCCTCGTCGAGGACGAGCACGTCGATCTCGTCGAGCTCGACCGCACCCCGCGCGATCAGGTCCTCCAGCCGGCCGGGCGTGGCGACGAGGATGTCGGCCTTCTTCGCGGCCGCGATCTGCGGTCCGAAGCCGACCCCGCCGTACACCGCGGCAATCCGCAGCCCCCGCGCCTTGACCAAGCCTTCGAGCTCGTCGACGATCTGCGAGGCTAGCTCCCGCGTCGGCGCCAGGATAAGGGCCTGCGGCCCCCAGGCCCCGGGCTCCAGCGAGTCGACGAGCGGCACGCCGAAGGCGAGCGTCTTGCCCGACCCGGTCGGCGACTGGACCAGCAGATCATGGCCCGCCAGCGCATCGCTGATGACCATCTCTTGTACGGGAAACGGCTCGGTGATCGATCGCGCGCGCAGCGCATCGACGACCGGCCCGGAAGTGCCGAGGTCGGCAAACGTAGCTATGTGAGTGCTCCTTGAATTGACTTCTTCGGGGAGATCCAGCAGCCCCGAAGTGCCAGTGCACGTGGAGGAAACGGGTTCTCTCGGGCGGCAATCGCGCCAGCCCGACCACTCAACGTTAACGGATCGCGCCCGCGCACCCCGAGCGAGCGTCCCCGATGCGAAATTCGTTTCGCACATCCGAACTGGGCAATATGAGCAAGTTCCCCGTTCTATGATCACCAGGGTGCGCCGATAGGGGTCGGCGCGGCGCCAACAGGGAATGGATGAGGCCTTTGGGAGGCATCAGCGTGTACGACGGGGCCGCGGTCGCCGCGGCGGAGCTCCGTTTCCGGGAGTGCCTGTGGCGATCCGCGCCCTTGGACGCCGTCCACGAGGTCGAAGTCCGCAGTCGCCACTTCGGTCCCATCCTGGCGACGGCCTTCGGCCACCTGCCCCACGTCAGCCTGATGAACCTCATCCAGGGAGCCGCGGAGGTGGACGCGATCGACTCCGGCCACCTCTCCACCGCGATCGAATGGATGCGCCTGCGCGAGGTCGACTACCTGGTCTCCGTAATCGCCGACCGCCCCGGCTCCCAGCGCGCCGAATCCTGGCTCCACTCGCGCGGCTACGAACGCGACTCCACGGTCCGTCGCTTCCTCCACCCCGGGATGGATGGACCGCCCATCGACGCGGGTCCCCTCGAGATCACCGAGCTCGGCCCCCTCGACACGGAAGGCATGGACCATATTTTCGGCACGACCTTCAACCTCCCGTGCCTGGCGAGCCTCCTCCTGATGGGACTCCCCACCCAAGCCGGATGGCACTGCTACAGCGCCAGCCTCGGCGGCTGGGAGGTCGCCACCGGGTCGATGATGATCCTCGACAAGGTCGCCCTCCTCGGCCTCGACGCAACTCTCACCGAAGCCCGCAACCACGGCTGCCAAACCGCCCTCATCACAAGACGCCTCACCGACGCAACCAAACTAGGCTGCAACACCATCGTCGCCGAGGTCTGCCCAAACCACCCCGCAAGCCCAGCAGCAGTAAGAAACCTCCTGGGCATCGGCTTCAAAGAGATCCCCGGAAAGGTCAACTGGCGCCGCCCCAGAGGGCTCGCGTGAAGCGGATCGGCCAGGACCACTCCCTGGCCGATCCGGCAAATCAGTGCCAGCGGATTCTCAGAAGTGGAAATCGACCACGCCCGTCAGGAGTGCGGCACTTTTACCGAGTTTCAATGCACTCCCCGTATCGGTCTGAGCTGTGCTGTTAAACCGATATGGCTGAATTTCTTTGAAGACATTAAGCGGTTCGACTTCTGCCGCGACAGTTCCACTAAGAGGCGCGACGACCCCTTCCAACGCACATTCTGCCCCTAGGAATTCCAATTCAGCAACAGTCGTCCCTACGACGGGCACGTAGTGAACTGCCAATCCAGTGGGCAAGGTTGGTACTTCGACCGCTTCCCCTGTGAGCGCTTTCGTGGCGAAGTCCAAAGCTTCACAGTTCACAGGTTTATCGACGACAACATTGTTGAAAGTGAAACGCCCAGTCGAGTAGGCATGGTGGGCGAGATTGACGATCTTCCATTCTTCGCATTCAACTTCGGCTGTGAGCTTGACTTCGGCACCTAAGACGGACGAGGTAAGCTGCATTGGCTGTTCCTGCAACGCCTGTGTGCAGGTCAGCGGGTATTCTTTTCCTTCGGGCAGCACTTCTCCTTTCACCACCCATGTGGCTTCGGCCTGCGCGGCACTTGCGACCGTGGCCATTCCGACGCACGCCAAGGCCGTCAGTACCAGCAACCTAACAGTCCTTTTGACACTGCTCATTCCGGAACTCCTTTCGACGGGCTAGCGGCGAGCCACCGCAGCGGCCGCCGAGCCGCTTCTGTCCCGCCCGCATGCGGGACGCGCAGAGTGTCCAGTCGTCGGTTAACAGCGTCAACAAACCACTTTGTAGGTTTCTTATCCGGCGTCAACCGGGCCTTCAATTCCGGCCTTGGGTTGCCAGGTAGCAGTGATGTCGCGTGGCAATGCAGCGAAGCTAGTGGCCGCGACGGCTCAGCGCTATTGGGCGAACCTTGGCAAAGAGGCACCGCCGCCACCTGGCAACGGTGCCTCTTTCGCCTCCCTGCTCAACGCAGGTGGATCTGACCTAGTGGTTGTTGACGGCGGTCGCCGTCGCGGTCGAGATCGTGTTGACCAGGCTCGCCACGTTGTGGCCGGCCGCGG
>Ga0209916_1000437_pt1 | contig 67356 bp, 48 predicted proteins | sample ThiBio_1000_plan_FD_183956 | JGI IMG/M metagenome (GOLD analysis project Ga0209916, IMG submission 183956) | Wastewater bioreactor microbial communities from Cape Town, South Africa - Thiocy_solids_2 (SPAdes) | ecosystem: Engineered > Bioreactor > Thiocyanate-remediating > Anaerobic-Aerobic ... | reverse complement strand
GCCAAATAGCATCTTTTATGGATAGATTTAGAAATCCTTTGACTGCATTGAAACCAGCTATCACCTGTGTATTTTCTTGTAACCATTCTCCTATTTTACTAGCAATTACTTCAGGGGATACCTTGCAAGTAGCAGTAAAAGGAAAAACTACTAACGTATGAGTACCCTCAAATTCTTTACGGGTAGGTTGTAAATTGACATCTGCTAAAGGTATTGATAATTCAAATACAGATTGAAAAGCATTTTGTATGGCTTCTCGAAGCACCAAGTCTATGTTCATAAATAAAATTACATATATAGTCCTCAGTTACCTTGTGGACTATTCTTAATATTGAATTAATATTTTTCTAAATTCTTGTAAATATAAGTGAAGTTCATAGTATAAAGAGCAAGCGGGACAGTAAAATGATTTGCCTTGAAATTGGTTTACACAAAGCATTAAAATATATATAAAGAAATAAAAATATCAGTAAGCATAGCAAGAGAACAACAATAGCAAAAAGAGCTTAATGAAAATCCATCAAGAAGCATTAATAGGGACTGAAAGTATTTTCTTAGCTTGTTTTAAGCGTTCTCTACTAGCCATTATCAGCTATCTTTTCTAAAGATTTATCCTTAGCTCTGTAAGCTTGAGCTTTATCTTGATTTCTAAAGACGTATAAGCATATTCTTTGTACATCTAGCTGATTATTTTTTACCTCTTTGTAAACCCATACTCCATTTAATCTCTACTGCATTTTCTAATTCAGACAAAAGCTTGTTGACTGAATAAAAAGCTGTCAGGAACCAATGATAAATACCAGTATTTTCTAAACATATAAAGAGTTGACTTATTTTTCTTGATCTTTGAACTACTTTAATAAGGCTTTATAACCTTTTAGATTGTTATTAAACTTACTGTTAACAATAGACATCTTCTGAAACCTATTAGTTGACCACATTGAAATAGATTCAAATATAGTTTTTTTATGGGTTTCAGAAGATATCTAATAATAGTATTAGCTTTATTTTGACTAAGTGCTAGATCAATAGTGTCTTTTAATATATCGATGCCTAAATTGCACGTATGTTTAGAGTTAAAAGCTTGTACATATAGCTAACACAATACAGGTACTATTTAATCCGTAATAATAGGCCTTAAGCCTTAAATCTTCCTTGTTTAGTCTCTTATATTAAAGGCAGTAATATTTTGGTGAAAAAGGTGAGGATGTTTGCTGTATTGTTCCTCTATAAATTGCCAAGGATTTTTACCCCTTAAAGCCTTAAGCGTGCGAGCAAAAGTATAAGCTAGCAAAAATTTATTTAAATGGCGTAAGCACAAAAGGTTTTATCAAAAAGTAAAATGCTACTTTAACTGCAAAATGGAGCTTATATACCTAACAATAAGTCATTGCCAAGTATATGAGTTCTATATTTCAACTATAAAGCTTGTATCAATACAAGGATCAAAACAGTTAATAAAACTCTTTTCCACATAAAGCTTCTAAGCAGATTTGTAGCTGTATTTTGTCGATACTTTAAAGAAACCAGAATATAATAAGTAAATAGCCTAGCTAGTAAACTTTGTCTCTTAAGTCAGGTCTGACACAAATGTATATATCTCATTTTTACGTAGGCTATTATAGGAATTTGCCTTTTGAAGCAATATTTCTACATGTCTTATAAGTGCCTGATGGTGTTCTAACTTCTCTTTATATACCTTTTTTTCTAAAATATCCTCATCATACTTTAACATATATGATAAATATTCTTTCTCAGCCTGTATATAAGGCATATAGTAGTTTTGAAGAAATTTTACACAAACTGTTGTAATTCGCTTATTTATGGTTTCATCATCTGAACCTTTTCCTTTTATATCTTCTATTTCAGTTTTTGTTGATTTTAATTTGGTTATAAAGTTATTTGTCTTTTCCTCTAACTCAATCTTCTTATTATCCCCATTCCTAGCAATTTCAATTTCTTTGGAAGTCCCTGGCAAACAAACCATTTGCAATACAGTAAGTATGGTAACTAAGTACAAGACACCCGCCTTTTTAAGTAATTTGTGGAACATCGCTTGAAAATTGTATTTTATCATGTTAAAATCAGTATTCTAATCCTTCATTCGAGGAATTTTTTGACGTATCAAAACGATCTTGTACGCCACCACCTCTATTTTTTAATATTTCTTCTATAGCTAACTGATATTTAAGTACAGATTTATTAAAGCTAGTATATACTAAAATCTGTTGATCAGCTTCAGAAAATGATAATACTACTTGTTGGCCATTGTTGTGGATGGGTGTGCTATTATTAATAATTTTACCACCACTATTATAAATATAAGTTCTCTTTTTTATAGGGTCTGTTATAACATAAAATTTATATTCCCCAAACACATAATACTGGCAGCCAAGGGCCCGTTCTGACTCATATTCTTTTTCAAACAACAGTTTTCCTTGTTCATCTAAGATAGCAATTTTATCCAAATCCTGCCGAAAAATAGCATAACTTTGACTACCCTCTAATGCTGAACACAGTGTAAACTTAACTGTATAATCTGTTTTCTCTAACTGTATACTATGCTGTAAAGCCCCCTTTAAATTATAAAAGTTGAGTGTACCTTCTTCTGTTAACACAATCAGTTGAGTCGTAGTAGGATGTGTCCCTTTTTGAACTATAAGCGGATTATAAACTGGCTCTTTTATATTAATTGGGAACCCAGCATATAACTGCCCTCTCCTATTAAGGGTGTGTAGTGTACCGTTTATCTGCAAGGATAAGAAATAGTCTTTATCAACTCTTATATGAAAAGGCGTGACAGCAAACGGAATATGCAACGGCTTAGGATTCCAACCTGGTAAAGGCCTGTAGTGCATATCTCTCAAATAAATATTTCCTCTTGCATCGGTTATCAAAATTCTATAATTCTTGTCTTCATTATAATCAATTATGTTAACTCCTACACCCTTGCCAGAGCGCGGTAGCTTTTGTGGATAAGGACTAACTTCTTGTCCAGTATAGTCAATAAGATGTATAGCCTCTGAAGTAGCAAATAAATACTGGCATTTATTGTTTTTATATAAATCTATAACAGATATGTCACTCAAAATAGGGCCTTCTAACTTCTTTTTCCAAATTAGCCTTCCTGTATCATCTACAAAATATAGTTGAGAAAGTGCATCTTGTACCAACAAGTGTGGTGCAACTTTTTTATGTGTAGTAACAAAAATAGGCTTGGTAATAATTGGAGCAGCTGTTTGAAAATATTTTACAGCAGGTATGGTATCTGACTTTACTTGTTTTGCCAACTCACTTTCGGCCATATGAGCAAATAATAAGTTTATATAGCATGGATGTTGGGTGCTTTGCGGGTTATTTACAAATTGGAAACTAGCATATCCACATTTCTGAAAGTTGATAGTATGCTTGTCTAATAAAGCTTTCCAAACTGGTTTAAGTTTTTGTGCTATTAAAGGCCAAGCATATTGTAAGTTAGCAAACATACTGTAGTTAGCATACTCTAATGTACTTGCTAGGAATCTGTTTGCGCCACTTTGTTGATTAGCCCATGTATTACCTTGTACGTATGATCGTTGCAATTGTTTAAGTGTAGAAAAATTATTAGCAAAGATTATGTAATTATCTACAATTGCGAGCAGTGTAGGCTCAAATTCTGGAAAAACTATATAAGGAAGCCAATTTTTAAAAACAGTAGGATTAACCGTATAGACAGTAGACCATTGGTTAATCTGCTGCTCGTATGGATTAGCAATTAACTGGGTTTCCTCTAATATAGATATAGCTCTCCCGGAATCGTTGGTCCCTATAAATAATAATTGGTCACGCATGTCTGACCCTATAGTGCAAAGGGCAATATCATTTTTAAAAAGAGAATCGAGTAAGCTTAAATTGTTAGGAGCTGAAGTGTCGTCTGTTACTGGTACTTGGGCGTTAGGTTGCTTGTTTTGGTAAGAGTATATGCCATTTATAAATGCCCCTGCATCTTTAAAAGAATAATATTGTACCACCGAAGAGTTAGAGGGAATATAAGAACTTAAACTAAACAGGGTAGGTTCTGCTTTCCTTAAGGCAGATACCCAATAACAAGAATTTACTGATGATGCTATTTCATTTACAAGCCCCGTCAAAAGCAGGTAATGATTGCTTAATTTTAATTCTAATTGAGCAGCTGGTGCTAAATCAAGTAAATATGACGCTAGTTTGCAACTGTATTCCTGTTTTACAAAGACACGTAATAAGGATGATAGCTTAGGGAAATTAATATATAAGCCCCCCTGTTTATGAGAAGATTTTTTTAAAGAGAGGAAAGCGGAAGGTTTCTTATCAGCTAAGCCTCGTACAATATCTTCTATAAGCAACTCAGAGAAACTAGCCATCATATAACTCCCTTGCTTAAGCATATGAAGTGTTTTAGCATTTCTAGATGTAGGTTGGCTAATAGTAGTAATGGTATAGCCCGCATAGCTTCTATTTTCAACCTTATATTTATTAGCCTTTTTTTGATTATCTAGAAACTCTAACAGAGAAATGGTAGCAGGTGTACGTATATCTAAGTAGAAAACATATCCAATCTCTTCTTCACTAAGCCCATGGATAGAAACAATAAGCGAAAGCTCATTTAACAAATTTTTATTAAGGCCTGCTTGAGTTAAGCACTCTAAGTTGGCTTGTACATTACAAAACAGTGGTAAGGTAGAAAAATCACGCCCGATCGTAGTTGTAGTAAAATTATTCCATTGTTTACCCACGGCTTCTACATCACATACCAACGCTGCGCTTTCTAAAATATATGGAATTGTAGCTGATTGGTTCACCTCGCGTTGCCAGCGACTATAATAGAAATATCCTATGCTAGTTAAAGCCACTAACAATAAAGCAAATATAAATAATAACTTTTTTAGCACTGAAGTATGATGCATAGCATATATTCGGGAAGGTGATATACTTAAATTTTTACAAAGGTAGTTGCTTACATATTATATAACAAGCGACTTATATCTATTCGTATTATTCAGCATTTTACAATTCCATCTATATATTATCCTAAAAGTTTTCATTGATCAGGGCAGGAATTTTAATATTTTTGAAAAATACTTAATCTAGGCGAAAACCACATGGCAAAAAATGCATACAAAGCTAGAAAAAAGAAATTGGGTCTTTTTACTTATTTAGAAAAAAGCTTACCATTTGGGCGCCTATTCATAGATGGCTTACCAAGCCGATATATACCGGTTATAGCCTATGGTTTTCTACTAGGTTTAATTTATGTAGGAAATACACATTATTATGAGCGTACGGCTCGCAAAGTGGACAAATTAGAACAAGACATAGGAGCTTTACGTATGGAATTTACTTCACTTAAATCAAGCTACATGTTAGACAGTAAACAGTCGGTTGTAGCACAGCGTGTTGTACCTCTGGGTATTTATGAATCTAATCAGCCACCATTTAAAATAAAGTTAAACCAATAAATGGATGCTAAGCAAATTATTCTTCTTCGTACAAGGATCGCTTTTTTAGGCTTATTTGCCTTTGCCGTAGCCGTAATGGCAAAACTCATACACATACAATTTGTGCAAGGTAAAAAGTGGACAAAGTTAGCCCAGATAGCTACTCTAGAGTATAGGCCTATCCAACCTAGTCGAGGAAATATTTATGCACAAGATGGGAGCCTTTTAGCCACATCATTACCATTTTATAAAGTTGCTATAGACCCCTGTATTGCTGACAATGAGCTTTTTGAGGCCAATATAAAATCGCTTAGCACACTCTTAGCAGAATTCTACCAAGACAAGCCCGCACAAGCTTATTATGAACTTCTTTGTGAAGCACGCCGGAACAGAAAAAGATATCTTTTATTGAACAATAAGCAAATTACCCATCATGACAAAAGTAAAATGAGCGAATGGCCTATTTTTCGAGAGGGGAGATTTCGTGGTGGCGTAATTTTCGAAAAAACAGAAAAACGTTTCAAACCCTTTCGGGAGCTAGCTGCCAGAACACTTGGATTTATTAATGAGAATGGAAATGGTGTAGGCCTAGAAGGTAGCTTTGACAACATCCTCCGTGGTGTAGAAGGAGGAGCCGTATATCAAAAGCTAACAGGTAGTAGCTGGAAGATGATTCAGAGCAATAATGCTAGAAAACCTATCAACGGATATGATTTAGAAACAACACTAGATATCAATCTACAAGACGTTGCACACACCAGTTTGCTAAAAGTTTTACAGCAAAGCCAAGCGAATTATGGAGCCGTAGTAGTAATGGAAGTAGCTACTGGAGAAATAAAAGCTATGGTTAATTTAGGCAGAGTGGCACCTGGCAAATACCAAGAAATTTATAACTATGCAGCAGGAAGCCAAGGAACAACCGAGCCCGGTTCTATTTTCAAGCTCGTTTCTATGCTAGCACTTTTAGAAGAAACTAATTTAACACTTACAGATACAGTAGACACGGGCGAGGGAAAGCATAGATTTCATAACCTTACCATGAGTGATGTTAAGCGTGGAGGATATGGCGTCATTACCCTACAAGAGACATTTGAGAAGTCTTCTAATATAGGCTTGGCTAAACTTATAGATAGTACATTTAGTGAAAAACCACAGAAATTTATTGACTATATTTATCAATTAAGACTTGATAAACCTTTAGATATTCAACTGCAAGGAGAAGGGATACCCTTTATTAAACATCCTAAGCACCGCGCTTGGACTAAAGTCACGCTTCCCTGGATGTCTATGGGCTATGAAGTAAAGCTAAGCCCTATACAATTACTTGCCGTGTATAATGCTATAGCTAACCAAGGCAAAATGCTTAAACCTATCCTTGTTAAAGAAATTAAGTATGCCAATAGAACTATACAAACCTTTACAAGTACTGTACTTAACAAAAAGATATGCTCCGATGAAACATTGAAAAAACTACAAACGATGCTAGAAGGTGTAGTAGAACGTGGAACTGCTAAAAAATTTAGCCATGGATTTTACAAAATAGCTGGTAAATCAGGTACTTCTAATAAAATAAAAAATGGTAAGTATACCGATGCTACTTATGCTTCCTTTGTAGGCTATTTCCCAGCAGACAAACCAAGGTATAGCTGTATAGTAGTTATTGATGATCCCCAAGGAACAGAATACCATTATGGAGGACAAGTGGCTGCTCCTGTTGTAAAAGAGATTGCTGATAAGTTATCTGCCAAAGATTTAATCTCTGCAACATGTATTACACCAACTGACTCTACTACTTGGCATACACCTCCTCCCAAGTTTAGGGTAGCTTATAAAGATGATTGGCAAGCTACCATACAAACACTTGGTATAGACTTCCCTTTCCCACTTGATAGTGATGAATGGCTGCAAGTTATACAACAAGAAGAGGAAACGATATGGAAACCTTATAGTAATTTTTCTACATCACAGGTACCCAAAGTAGTAGGTATGCCACTAAGAGATGCACTATTCTTATTAGAAAGTCGAGGATTACAAGTAAAGTTACAAGGTTCTACGGATGGCTATGTTAAAACTCAGTCTTTAACTCCTGGTACTCCAGTGAAACAATCGCAATCCATTACTTTAGAATTAAATTAAATGCATACATTACAAGAATTATTAGTTAATATTCCTATACAGCAAATTACAGGAGATACCAACCTATCTATTACAAACATTTGTCTAGATTCAAGGGATGTAGTACCAGGCAGCCTATTTGTAGCTATACCAGGCAGTAAGGCAGACGGGCATCAATACATATTAGAAGCTATTGCTGCAGGTAGCCATGCTATTATAGCTGAAAAGAAGCCAACATATATAGCACCTCATGTAACCTACATACAGGTAGAAAACGCTACTCAAGTCCTGGGTATCATAGCGAGCAATTTTTATGGCAACCCTTCCAAAAAACTGAAGCTAGTAGCAGTTACAGGTACTAGTGGAAAGACTAGTACTGTGCATTTATTGTACGGACTTTTTAGACAGCTAGGCTATCGTACAGGAATGCTTTCTACCATTCACAACAAAATTAATGACCAAATTTTTCCTAGTACGCTTACTACACCAAATGCGATTGATATCAATAAATCACTAGCCCAAATGGTAGCAGCAGGTTGTCAATACTGCTTTATGGAAGCCAGCTCGCACGCCATTGTACAAAATCGATTGGTAGGGTTACAACTAGCAGGCGCACTATTTCTCAATATCAGCCATGATCACTTAGATTACCACCTTACCTTTGATGCTTATATTAAAGCAAAAAAGAAGTTGTTTGATGAGCTTCCTTCCAGCGCATTTGTACTGTACAATGTAGATGATAAACGAGGACCAATTATGATACAAAATACACGTGCTACCACCTATAGCATGGCCATGCGGCGTCCTGCAGATTTTACAGCACAAATTCTTGCTAATACCTGGCAAGGCTTAGAACTACGTATAGGTGGACAGAACGTTTGGTTCCAATTGCTTGGTGCCTTTAATGCCTCTAACTTACTAGGTGCTTATGCTACTGGATGCCTACTAGGACAAGATAACCAAGACGTACTAGTTGCTTTATCATCCATAAAACCCATTACAGGTAGGTTCCAGCATATCCATACACCTAAAAAATTAGATGTTATTATAGATTATGCTCATAAGCCAGAGGCTCTTGAAAAAATACTTCTTTCTATACATCAAATTCGAGAAGATGCAAACCAACAAGGCCGAATCATTACTATAATAGGCTGTGGCGGTAATAGAGATACACAAAAAAGGCCTATCATGGCAAAAATAGCTTATAAGCTTAGCGACCAGCTCATTTTAACCGCTGACAATCCACGGTACGAAGATCCAAAAGCTATTATAAAAGAAATGAAACAGGGCCTAACACCCGCTGAACAACTTAAAACTGTAACCATAATAGACCGTACCGAAGCTATTCAAGCTGCCTACCAGATGGCTCAACCAGCTGATATTATACTTATAGCTGGCAAAGGGCATGAGGATTACCAAGAAATAGCCGGAATAAAATATCCTTTGAGCGACGAAGCAATAGTCAATAAGCTTATGTCACTTTAGTAGGTTACTTTAAGGATAGATTTAAATTTATTGAATCATCAGTAAAATCATAGTTTCTAAAGCGTTCCAATAACCAATATATTTTATGAATAGAAATTGTGTTGAAATAGGTAAAATTACACAAGCTCGAGGCCTTAAAGGATATGTAGTAGCTCGGATAGAACCAATATTGGAATCCTTTGATTCTATCAATTACATTTTTATAAAAATAGGTCATACGCTTGTACCTTATCAAGTAGAAGAAATTACAGGCCAAGGACAACAGGTATTTATAAAATTTCAACATATCAACGACCGAGATAGTGTGCGTGAATTAATTGGGTCAAGTATCTGGCTATCACAAGAAGTTTTAGATAAACTTGTAGTCCAAGAAGAATCTTACACAGACGTCATAGGGTATCAGGTAATAGACAAGCATCAAGGAGAATTAGGTATTGTTAAAGATATTGAACAGTTTCCGTTACATGCTTGTTTAGTTGTTGATTATTTAGATAAAGAATTACTTATTCCATATGAACCGGCCTTAATTCAGCATTTAGATCATAAACACAAACAGATTGTAGTTGAATTACCTGTAGGTTTCTTGGAAGCCGTAGGATGTAAATAAGCTACTCCATACTTCCTCTCTTATTATGCATACTTAGTTTAAGCTGGCCACACAGTTGTATAAGCCTCTACAATACCTATTACTTACCAACCAGAAATTTCTAAATAACTAGCTCCAATTTTAGTATTGTTAAGAGCTAGTATAGATTTAATACAAAAGAGTATCAGCCTCAATTCAGTATAGTTTACATTTTCACTATTTATCTATATCATTTTTAACAATGCCAGGTAATAATATGCTATAGTAAATTTTAATTGAACAGCAATTCACAACGGCACCACCAAAAATATATTAAAAATTCCATTCGATATATGGGAAATCATCCTTTAACCAATATTGTTTTTTATCATGGATACCAGGATTACCATCAAGGAAAACTTTTTCTAACGCTGTGTTGTTTAGATTATCAACAGTAATAAGATCCTTTGTAAATGCATCAGTTATCCGAGTACCACTCATGTGAATCTCCTTAAGTCTTGTTCCTGGTAGATTTCTAAGAAATTCTATTAGCCACAAGTTATTTATCCAACGTCCCTCTAAATAAAGATCAAGTACAGGTGTCCCTCGTAAGCTTCGTGCAAATTCTGCTGCTTTTTCTGCTATTTCCTTCTCATCTGATAAATGCTTTGCTTGTGAAAATCGAAGATCTATGACACGTATATACGTTCCTTTTAGATATTTGGTAAAAGCGTTCCACACTTCATATAGATCATCACTTTTAATATACAACAACTTAATTCCAGTTACAGATGTACCTTGTAAACTCTGAGCAAGAGCTGCCGCTTTCTTAGGGGTTATCTCAAATACTGTAACTTGGCGATAGCCTCTCCTAAAATCTACTGCTTCCTTAATACAATCCGCAGCCCATTGAAAGTCTTCCTCTGTAATAGTTTCTTCAAATTCCCTCCAATATTCTTCCTCTATAGCTTGGATGGCTGGGTCATTTTCCACCTCTAATGAACCAAAGCTGTTGCTTGACGACGCAACTCCTGCTGAAGTGTGCCTATGATGTAAGGGATTGCCTGGTATTGCTATACCTGTTTGGTTATCTGATCTCGTTCCATTGTTTTGTCCAGCAAGTCCAAGTATAATACCAAGTGGAGGTAAAAAGATACAGCTTAATACCAATATTATAATGCCTATATAAAACAGATGCTTTAAATTCCACTTTTTAATAGTCGGCTCTCTGTACACTTTTTTTCCTTTTTTAATAGATATTAATTCTTTTTTATGCTTAAATGTTACTGGGGGAAGGCCACGTAATAAATTTTTATTTGATATTTTGTTCTTAATTTTTTTTGAAAATTGTTCGAACTTATACTGAGCTGTTTTTGTAATATCTCTAATTTGTTCTTTTGATATCACTTCCAATATTGTATTGATTTTATCTCGTAATCTGCTTATGTCTTCTCGCCCTGGGGCTAATCTGATATATTCTTTGTTAGATATAAATTCAATATCATAATCTTCCAAAATATTCTGCAATATTCGTATAATAAGATCCTTATGTTCTGCAATTTTTATTGCATCTTTGAATCTATATAGCTCGCTTAGGAAACGATCCGCATCATTAAATGCATTTTTATTTATAATATGTACCTGTGGATCCAACTTGCTTTCTTTATAATTTCCGTCAAATAAAAGTCTAAATTTAGCTCCTAATGATGGATCTGAAGCTTTACAGTGCGCATCTAAATTTTCTAGTGTCTTCCAATACTGAGTATAATTCATATTAGGACGATCCAAAAGAAATCCTATTAAGCTGCTTGTGACGCAGTAAATCTTATCTAACTTACTTTCTATAAAACCTCCAAAGAGATAACTCATGCTTACAAGAGAAGAAATTACAATTCCACTTAGCGTATAACTATTTATAGGTAATCGTGTAATAGATCGAATATATACAGATATTGGTTCTATAACTATAGGATTCAGAAGAGATACTATCAAAGGAACTACGATGCCGGCAAATGTTGATACTACGTATCTTCCTACTTTACCTTTTTTGCTTAAATAAGATGTCTTATTGTTTGCTTTTGGCCAATGATCCATGCGTACACAACTGGATGGTTTGCCTTTATTTGGATCAAATAATGCCAATATAGTACCTAAATTGTGCCCTTTAAGTGCCAATAACCATTTTGCATTTCTAGCCGCAAGTTTACCCATTATAGGCATCCTACTTAACTCTTTAATCCGATTTTCCCACCGATCTGTCCATTTTAATTCTGGTGACACCTTCCAGATTTCACCTGGATGCCAATTACAAGTGTTTACTATATTTGGGGCAGAGTTATAAGAAATGATAGGCAAGTTCTTTGTGTTGAATTCCATAGGTTCGTTTCTTATACCACTATCTTTAGTAATTTTATCTAACTTTTTACCTATCCCTGGACTATCAAACACTACTGCTCGAGTGTGTCGATAGTCAAAATCAGAGTAACAAAAGGCTACAGCTAGCTCTGCTAAATACCCTCCTAGAGAATGGCCTGTAAATGACAAACTTAGATAGTGTTCCTTAGCATACTCAATAGCTTCATGCGTTACTTTATAAGTTGATTCTTGAGAATCTGTAGTATAGTTTCCGAGTACTCCTTGTAAATCCTCTCTTAAATCCCTACTATCCAATATACTCGATAATGCGTTTAATACGTTCTGTATAATAGAACCATTAGAATTTTTGATATTAGATAAAGCTGTTTCAAGCTTTTTAGGGTTAGTTCCTTGAAAAGACAAAACAGCCTGCCTAGTCGTCTCGTTTACATATAAAACACTATAATGCCCTGTTCTACCTCTACCATCTTTCACATAAACTACTTTCCAAATGCTCGGAGTATCTGTTGGTAAGGTGTGCCCTAATTCTTCACTTATTGTTTCAAGATTCACTTCGCTACCTTCTTCTGGATTATTGTACACGTGCCTAGCTAGCAATCCATGTATATAATCGTTTGGATGATAAGTATGGTTACAAATGTTTTGTATTATTTTACTATCTATCTCTTCTTTCAGTTGCTGGCAGTTTTCTGGTATTTCTCCCCAATTAATGTACATTATTGTAGAGTTATTATAAACAAGACTTTTGAGAAGCTCTAAATACTGCTTACTTAACTTTATGCCAGTTAAGTTTATATGGTGTACTTGAGTTGTATCATCTTGGAAAGCTTCAAGTACTTCAGTGTGAATAGAACTTGTAAGCTCAGGCTGGTGTGCCTCTTGTTGATCTTCTAAACCTTCTTTTTCAATATCTAAATTTTCTCCGTGCAACCTTTCTTTTTCCTTAGCTAGTGGAACTGTTGAATTTGTTGTGTCCATACACTGCTGTTGCAACCGAGCTGAGAAACGCTCTAATTTTGTTATGTTGCTGCGAGCTCTTATACTTGGTGTTTGTGCCGTAATATTGTAGTTATGGGAAGCAGTTTTTTTCCTTTTTTGTTCTTTATCCTGTGCCGTACTTTTCTGCGATTTTGAACAGGGAACTTCAAATGACTGGCTATTGGTATCCGGCTGCTCCTGGCAGGCTTCTCTATCAACTAAAGGTACAAAGTGGTTAGCGATTTGTATGTTGACTAGTATAGAAATATTACCCGATCTTAATAAGGAGCTTGCTTGTTCTTCTGTAATGGAAGATATATATTCTCTTTCATTAACTAAACAGTAGTGCATAACAGGCTGGCCTGTATCTGGATCTTGTAATATTTCTATCACGCAAACACCCTCCAAATTCAGTTGTCTACATAAAATTATACCTTCTACATCAGGTCTACCCCATATAGGGCTCCTTCCATGAAAATATTGTTCACACTCTTCTGCAGTATATTGTACCATATAGTATTCATCCTTTCCTTTATCAATACCTCCATATTCCCCTTTATTCCAGCTATCTACTAATTCCTTATTTTTGAGATAAAATTCATGGCAAACCATACGTAAACATTTGACTGTATTTACATTGGTGTTATTAATTTTATTAAGACACTGAGCTAAAGCATCAAAAAAACAATCTCCATTAGCATAAGCAACTCCTAACTGATATCTTTCAGGTAGTTTATTTATTAAGGCATTTCGAAAATCAGTATTTAAAGTGAATCCTTGTCGAGCACTTTTTTGTATTTTTAGTCCTGGATAATACTCAATTTCGTTCTCAATCTTTAGAGGCCCACTAGTTGGTAGATGCCCAGAATTGTTACAGCTCTGTAACAGGAAACATATAAGTAGGATGCGAGATATGTATTTATATGTAAAAGTATATTTCATAAAATTTTATAATTAGAAAGGCGATATTAGTATATTGCATTTTCATATACAAGAAGTTATTGCAGATTCTTTTCTCTCAGAAGCCCGCTAAAAACCCGTTTTGTTCTAGAAACCTTATATTTAATTAATTAGTATTGTTAAACTAAGATAGTTTTATATAGTTAGGAGAAAAACTATGAATTGTGCTAGAGGTAGCAATAACCAAAATTTCAAAGCCGGTATTGTTAGAGACAGATAAGGTTATAAATGTAAAAAATTATCATTTTCACTACACAGTTAATCAAAAACCAGATATCAGACCGCTACAGGACAAACGTTTAGCTCTACAACTATATTTAGGAGGGTTAGACTTTCGAGCTATCGGACGTATACTAAAAATAAGCTATGAGATAGTTTACCAATAGGTAAAATATAGGATGAGCAAGTAAATTCAGGTAAAAATAAAGATCCAGTAGAGATGGTAGAGCTTGATGAAATGCATACTTATGCTCAAAAAAGTATTTTGGATATGAATAGCTATTGTTAGACTCAATAAACGGTTCCTCTCGTATGTATGCGGGGACCGATTGGACCAAACAGGATTAAAGTTATGGGAAAAAGTAAAAGGTATAGGCAAGGTTTATTGTAGTGCTTATTGGAAGAGTTATAGTGAGTTTATTGCGCCAAATAACCATATACAAATCAAGTCAGAGACATACACTGTGGAGGGGTATAATAGTTTGATTCTGCATTATTTAGCAAGATTTAAACGTAAAGGGAAATGTTATAGCAAGAAGATTCACATGATTGAAAAATCTTTTAACTTACTAATGACTAAATTAAATAATCAATTATATATACTAGTTTAACAATGCACAAATTTTTGAGAACCTAAGCATGCTCCCAATTATAAGTACTCAAATCAACTAAAGCTCTTTGTAAAAGCTGTATGGCAGATATTACATCTGCTTGATGTACTACTTCTACTACCTGGTGGGCATAACGTATAGGAATACTTAAGGCTCCTGCAATAGACCCTTTCTTAGGCATACGCTGTAAAGGCGCAGTATCCGTGCCTCCTACTGCTTTAATATCTGTTTGCCAAGCAATATTATGTTGAGTTGCTATTGTCTTCAGATAGTTTACCATTCTATAATCGCATATGGTATGACCATCCATAATTTTAATTCCTGCTCCATCACCTAATTTAGCTACCCTATCGTGAGGCTGCACATTAGGTACATCTAATGAAGTACTGGTATCCAGTGCCAAGCTAAAATAAGGCTCAATATGGTGTGCAGCAACTTGTGCACCTCGTAGGCCTACTTCCTCTTGTACTGTAAAAACAGCATAAACATCATAAGGTACTTCCTGAAGTGTACGTAAGGTCTCAATAAGTACAAATACACCTGTTCGGTTATCTAAAGACTTACCAGTAATACAATTACCTAATTCTATCAAGCTTCTTTCGCGTGTAATAGGATCACCTATGGATATATAAGACATAGCTTGTTGTTGATTTCTACCTATGTCGATGTATAAGTCGTTAATTTCAAGCGGACGCTTTCTCTCTTCCTCGGTCATAAAATGTATGGCTTTGATACCTATAACCCCTATTATATCTTGCTTACCATGTATGATAACCCGTTGTCCAATAAGACTCTTTGGATCAAACCCACCCAACGTATGGAATCTAATAAAACCATCTTGGTCTATGTATTTTACAACCAGCCCTAGCTCATCCATATGAGCTGCTACCATTATTTTTCGTTCATCACTAGATTCCTTCGTACCATATTTAATAGCAATTAGGTTACCCATGTTATCAATCTCTATTTGATCTACCAAGGGTTGTACCTCTGTTATAATAAGCTGTCGGATACGTTGTTCAAATCCAGGAGCACCAGGCGTTTCACTAATTTTTTTAAATAGTGGAAGATTAAGTTGCATAAAGTTAGTGTTTATATATATATGCATATGTGCGCAAGGGGGGATTCGAACCCCCACACCTAACGGAACCACCCCCTCAAGATGGCGTGTCTACCAATTTCACCACTTGCGCAAATCAAATTTTGTAGCAGCAACCGTGAAATTAAAAACTATTTAAAAAGTATGGAAATGAAATAGATTATTTTATTTCCATACTGGTTTATGGTTATCATTTTTTTTAGCTGTATACCACTTAATATTTATTAAAATATAATATTTATTAAAATAAAAATGTGTCTAAATATATATTGTTTGTGAATTTTTTCAATAATCTTCCTATATAAAAACTATATATACTTCTCAACTAACAATAAGTAATATATAATTTGCTAGGCAACAGACGATTACACAATTCTTATTTTTACAAAATCTAGCAGTTTATATTTAGGACTTTAAAATAAATTAAATTTATCTTGCGTCATCATTCTAAATAATTCACAATTATACCCTATTTGTGGGGCCTTACAAACATAAGATATACTTCATTTTCATTATAAAGAGTTATACTTAACCTATCAACTTACCTTTAAAAAACAGACTATTATGCATAAATTCCATATAGTTACCAAACTAGGCCATAGCAAAATACATACCGTACTATTTATATTGCTAGCAAACTTTTTTTAAGTTGTGGTGTTAATGTAAATCTTACGCAAGGAATATTACCTACTACTACCTCTATTGCTACTACCCCTTTGCCTATTACTAATGAAATGGTTACCATAGCTAGAAACCATGGTTTTAATTTTTTAGCAGAGATGCTACATAATCTTCAAACTCATGGAGATGAAACAAATATCAACCTACCAGATCCTGTTACAGGTATCCCTGCCATTAGCTCAGCAGTAAGATTATATGAGAAAGTTAGTACTGAGATAACTTTGAACATAATAGAAACCTTATTGCAAAGAGAGGCTGATGTAGAAGCAAAAGATGATTATGATTCCACCCCACTAGAAAGTGTAACGTACAAAGAAGGTGTTAGGCTTCTTTGTGCTTACGGAGCTAACGTACATCACGTTAATTGGGAAGGATTGAGTTTATTACATGTAGCAGCCATGCATGACCAGCAAGAAAAGCTAGAAGTTTTAATTGAACATGGAGCTGATGTAAATACAACAGCCACACAGCATCCTTATAAAGGCAACACTCCTTTACATTATGCAGCTCAATATGGAAAGAAAGGTGCCTTATCAACTTTATTACAAGCTGGAGCAGATCCAACAAAAAAGAACTTCTATGGTAAAACTCCATATGATGAATGCAGAGAATCTGAAATTTTGTATAATGACCTATATGAGGGCACAAAGAAGCAGGTAGAAATAATACGACTGCTTCAGCTACTACCACCCACTTTGCAATCAGTTACTGAAGAGATGTCCAGCTAGCTAAGGCCAAAGCACACAAAAACTTAGAAGATATTCTTCGCTCCATCATACAAGATCGTTTTGTTTACAACGCAGAACCTTTAGCCTATGCCCTGTGGGAAGCTATACGCTTAGGGAACCAAGCTATCCTACAAGCACTATTGGATAGGGGAGCTAATATGGATGTTGGTATTAAATTAAATGAAGAACAGATGGCAACACCCTTTCAGCTTGCACTCTGTAATGACTCTGTAGATATAGAAATAGTTAAACTTTTATTAAAATGGAAACATTTAATAAAAGATGACATGTTTAAAAATCAGTCTACTATTTTACATTATATAGCATCCACTAAACATGTAGAACTAATCAATTTTTGCCTTCATTTATTAGAAAGGAAAGACTTAGAACAAAGAAGCAATATACCATCTCCTAATGCAATAGTAAATCATAATCCATCTCAAGCAAGAGCTACCTTTTACGATCATGGATCCCAGGCATTTCATTTCCCAGCTCATAGAAGCATTTTCCTTAACCAATTTCAAAGCATGCACAATACCACTTTAGGACATGAAGAAGCTATAATAGGATTAAGAAATATAATAAATACTTTAGATACCAACCAAGATACGCCCTTACATATTGCCGTTGCCTATGGAAAGTTAGAAATGGTACAATGCTTATTGGATTGGATAGTGGCGCTAACCCAAATTTAAAAAACAAGCGTCAACATACAGCATTAGACCTTGCCAAGAAAAGCCAAGATTGGCAAATGGTAGCGTTATTGAAAAAAAGTGGAGGACGAGAAAACATCAATGAGACTCGTAGTGATGATGAAAGCTTGTATGAAGATGAAAGTGATGATGATCTCTTTTCCTAAAGTTAGAAGTTTAATTCTTAAATACTCTAAAAGTTTATATTACTACTTTTAGCACAAAAAGTTATACTTGGCTGGTTATTACATCAGCTTTGTAGTTCTTGTAATACAATTATCTTGTACAGTACTTTATTAGTATGCGCTCACGGATCTGTACGCTTTATATCTAGTTAGAAGCAGATACTTTATCTACCTACCAACTATAAGGCATATCTTATAGTTGTAGTTGATAGATAGTTAATTTAAAGGACTAGCTGTCGTTTTCTAGCTAAAAAATATCAATTTTATTTCCAGATGATTCGTGAATGTAGACTTTTGTTGGTTGAATTTTAGAAGAAGATTTATTTAGCAATTTGCTTCAACAAGCTACTAAATGCTTGTTATACCCCTCTTTCACCTTAATATTTTTATTTTCTATCCAACCCCTTTTAAGAATTGCCACTAATACTAGCAAATCAATTTGTATTATTTTATTGCAATATTTTTACAATTTAGCTATTATAAAACGTATAATCAGCTTATAGTTAGAATAGTTAGTATAACGGACGAAATCAGATGCAAAGAACAAGCATATGAAGATATACGAAGAATACTTACATTATATCTGGAAGTTTCAGTATTTCAATAAGAAAGACTTAACTACCTGCCAAGGTGATAAAATTACTATCCTTTCACCAGGCATACATAATGAGCATGCAGGCCCTGATTTTTTACATGCCCGTATTATGCTAGGTGATATAACCTGGCACGGCCATATAGAACTGCACACCCAGGCTTCTGCCTGGCAAACACATAAACACCATTTAGATCCTGCTTACGAAAATGTTATTTTGCATGTAGTTTGGGATAATGACCAACCTATACAACGTAAAGACAATACAATATTACCTACCTTAAGTTTAAAAAACAGGACTTCAGCTACCCTTTTACAACAATATCAGCAGCTAACCCAACAATCCAAAACTATACCCTGTGAAAACCAAATACATCAAGTAGCGAGCATTGTAAAAACTTCTATGTTAGATAGAGTTCTTTTTCAACGGCTTACTAATAAAAACACCCTTGTTTATCAGATATTAGCTAATAACCGAGGGGATTGGGAAGAAACAGCCTATCAACTGCTAGCCTATAATTTTGGCTTTAAAATTAATAGTGCTGCTATGTTAGAGTTAACACTGACTTTACCCCTAAAAATAATCAAGAAGCACCGAGAAGAGCTCACACAACTTGAAGCACTAATTCTAGGCCAGGCTGGCCTTTTAACACCTACTAGCGAAGAAGCCCGAGATTCCTATCAAGCCAACTTAATCCAAGAATATAGCCATTTAGCAAACAAGTACCAGCTTAATACAGCCAAGCTTAATAAACTACATTGGAAATTCTTTAGGCTCCGCCCAGCTAACTTTCCTACCATTCGTATGGCTCAATTAGCGCAAGTATTGCATCAACAAGTTAACTTATTTGATTGGCTAGCACATACACCCGCACAAATATTAAGTAAGCAGCTAGCGATCATACAATCTAGTTACTGGCAACAACATTATACATTTGGGAAACCAAGTACAAGAAAAATTCCAGGTTTAGGTATAAGCAGCATAGAAAATATTCTCATTAATACTGTTGTGCCTCTATTAGTAGCATACGGAAAGTCACACGATCAACCCACCTATATAGACGGAGCTATAGCATTACTTCAAAGCTTACCCCCTGAACATAATAGTATAACCGATAAGTGGCAAAAATTAGGCATGAAAATAGAAAATGCCTTTGACTCACAAGCCCTTATAGAGCTGTTTAACAATTTCTGTACCTTCAAAAAATGTTTATCATGCAATATTAGAACAACTCTCCTAAAAAATTCAATGACTGGCGAATAATTTTTTAACCAAAGCTATGAGTATTTATACTGCAAAACAATTTTAACTTTGGTCTTTACCCCCAATAAAAAACAAGTTATTATCCACATCTTTATACTATATACTCCTACCACTCCGTACCCAGCCTATTATGCTTTACAAAGCAATTATTTGGTTGGATTAACGAATCTAACTACATTAGGTTAATCCAAAATTTGATAGCGGAATTTTCAACACCTGAAACTAACAAAGCATCTAATTATGATTACAAGAACTTTTGGTAATGCTGTATATGGAGTCAATGCTTCTCTTATATCTATAGAAGTAAATATAGTGCAGGGGACTAACTTATATATGGTTGGTTTGCCCGATAATGCTATTAAAGAAAGCCAACATCGGATATAATCTGTTTTAAAGCATATACGCTGTGAAATGCCACGCCAGCGAGTTATTGTCAACTTAGCGCCTTAGCGCCTGCAGACATCCGAAAAGAAGGGGCTGCTTATGATTTACCTATTGCATTATGTATTCTACAAGCCTCTAAACAGTATAACCTCCAACACTTAGAAGACTATATAGTAATGGGAGAACTCGCCTTAGACGGTACCTTGCGGCCCATTAAAGGAGCCCTACCCATTGCCATAGAGGCACGTGCTAAAAAATTTAAAGGGTTTATATTGCCGCAAGAAAATGCAGCTGAGGCTGCTATTGTAAATAACCTAGATATTATACCAGTTAAAAACATCCAAGAAGCCTTAGGATTCTTTGCTGGAACCCAAAGTATAGACCCTTTAGTAATAGATACAAGAGAAATATTTTCCGAGCAAGTACAAAGCTATGCCTTAGATTTTGCAGACGTTCAAGGGCAAGAGAGTATAAAAAGGGCGTTAGAAATTGCAGCTGCAGGCGGGCATAATGTTATTATGATAGGCCCACCTGGTGCCGGGAAAACGATGCTAGCTAAACGTATACCATCTATTCTACCCAACTTCAATTTACATGAAACTTTAGAGACTACTAAGATATACTCCGTAATTGGTAAGTTAGGCCGTCAAGGTACGCTCATGATCAATAGGCCATTCCGTTCACCCCACCATACAATTAGTGATGCAGCCTTAGTAGGTGGAGGAACAATTCCCCAGCCAGGGGAGATTTCTTTGGCGCACAACGGCGTATTGTTTTTAGATGAGCTACCTGAATTTAAAAGAAGTGTATTAGAAGTCATGCGGCAGCCTTTAGAAGAAAGAAGGGTAACAGTAGCACGCGCTAAAATAACAGTTGACTTCCCTGCTAACTTTATGCTTATTGCTAGTATGAATCCATGCCCCTGTGGATACTATAACCATCCAACAAAAGAATGTGTATGCCCCCAACAGCTGTACAACGCTACTTAAATAAAGTAAGTGGCCCTTTACTAGACAGAATTGATTTACATATAGAAGTTACTCCAGTTCCCTTTGATGAAATGACTGCCAAGCGAAAGGTAGAAAGTAGTGCTTCTATACAAGCCAGACTAATTAAGGCTAGAGATATACAACAAGAACGCTTCAAAAAATATAGCGGCATCTATACCAATGCTATGATGCCATCAGCCATGGTAAAAGATATCTGCTGTATTTCTAAAGTAGGACAAAACCTGCTTAAAACAGCTATGGAAAAACTAGGTCTCTCTGCCAGAGCTTATGATCGGATCCTTAAAGTAGCCCGTACAATTGCAGATCTATCCAATAGCGAAACTATTCAAGAAAATCATCTAGCCGAAGCTATTCATTATAGAAGCTTAGATAGACAAAGCTGGGGCAATTAAAGCCTTTTTAAGCTAGCTAATACTAATTAGATAATGGTGTTTTTTACCTCGTTGTATTACTAAATATTTATCTTGTAATAGCTTAAAGTTAGGCTTTTGAAGAGGGTCGGATATCTTTTCTTTATTGATATATAAGCTACCTTCTTGTATAGCTCTTCGTGCCTCGCCCTTAGAATTAAACATAACTCCTAAACCTGTACTGGCAACCAAGTCTACCACATGCTCTATCTCTATTAATTGTGAAAGTGTTATGTGCACTTCAGGAATACTTTTGAAAATAATTTTAAAATCTTTTTCGCTTAGGCCCCATAAATCTTCTGCCGTAGCACGTCCAAAGAGTAATTCTGAAGTTTTCATAGCCTGCATATAATCAGCTTCTGAATGTACTCTAATAGTGAGCTCTTTAGCTATTTCTTTTTGTAAGGTACGTTGGTGTGGTGCTTGTGTATGTAATCTGGTAAGATCTTCTATTTCTTCTTGACCTAACAATGTGAATACTTTAATTAATCTGCTAGCATCTTCATCTGTACAATTTAACCAAAATTGGTAGAATTCATAAGGAGATGTCATAGTAGGGTCAAGCCAAATATTACCTTGTTCAGACTTACCAAATTTAGTTCCATCTGCTTTTGTTACAAGCGGCGCAGTAAGTGCAAAAGCTTCTTCGCCAGCTTTTCTACGGATTAGTTCTATACCAGTAGTAAGATTTCCCCATTGATCTGCCCCACCCATTTGTAGCCGAACACCCTTACTAGTATATAAGTGGTAAAAGTCATATCCTTGGAGTAACTGATAAGAAAATTCAGTAAAGGAAATACCATCTTCTAAACGTCTTTTCACAGACTCTTTAGCCATCATATAATTAATGGAAATATGCTTACCAACTTCACGAAGAAATTTTAGAAAGCCAAAGTCTTTAAACCAATCTATATTGTTGAGTAACTCAGCTGAATTGGCACCCGAAGAAAAATCTAAAAATTGACTCAGCTGTTTCATAATACATGACTGATTATACAGTAGCTCTTCTTCAGACAAAAATTTCCTTTCAGCTGCTTTAAATGACGGATCTCCAATCATCCCTGTAGCACCACCTACTACGGCAACAGGTTTATGTCCAGCCAATTGCAAATGTTTGAGTAGCATAATGGTAGCTAAATTACCCACATGTAGTGAGGAAGCTGTAGGGTCAAAGCCAATATAACCAGTCATCATCTCTTTTTGTAACTGGGTTTCTAAACCTGGCGTGATATCATGTATCATCCCACGCCAACGTAAATTTGCAAGAAAGTCGTACATGCTCTTTGTGTAATAAATTATAAGCAAGGAATCGTATAAAGATAAACAAACATTATATTACTATGTAATTACTAAAAGAATAACTCAATAGCCTTAAAAATTTCAGTACTAATATTAAATTGAAATAGGGGAACTTAATTGCAAAGTGCTAAATAAAGCTCACAAGCTACCCATAGCATCAAAGCTAGAGTTTTTAGGTACAACAGTAAAATTCATCTCTAATATATTATCTTTTTTAAACGATATTTTACTCCTAATAAGACAATAGGAAAATATCATAGTTGTACGTACTAATATACCATTGTTGTCCAGCAGATAACGTAAGCCATAGTATTTATAAACACTCATTAAAGAAATAACAATAGCTAACACCAAGCATAAAAATATTCTGTCATTGCAATTACGAAAATAAATGGATTTAGTAATGAGATAAAAACTATTCGTCGTTTATATAAACTTGAAGTCCTACCCAAGCCCTATACCAGGATTAAATACAAAACATCCATTTTTATCAAGGGCCCTAAGAGGAGCTGTATAAGCAGCATTATTACTATTGGCACCTATATGATAAAAAGACCGTGCAATATAAATTTAGCTGATGAGTAAGATTAGTAGGATACACAGCAGCATAACCGCTATATAACATCAAGTATAATAGGGCAAATCCAATGAACTCATAACGGAGGGGCTTTGTATCATTTAATTGCTGATATCTATTACATAGAGAATAGAAAATTATTCCTTGTGAACATGAATTGTTAATAGAATAAAACATTGTAGAATAATTTGTAAACTGTACTGGTTTGCAATTAATAGATAGCAACTTAGACGAACATACGCATTTATTGTTTATGGGTCTAAAACTTATCGACTAAAATTGCCCCTCGCACGAAAGTAGGAACACAGCAGGTACTTTATGAAGCATAGGTTTATCTTTTTTCCAGTTTTGTATAGTATTAGATTTTATCCATCCTTTTGGATCAGTAATATTTTTTCCTATACAAAGCCAGGTGTTAGGCCTACAAGTTTCCAACAATATTTCTAATATAATATCATTACGGTAAGGCGTTTCTATAAAAATTTGTGTTTGCCTATTTTGCCATGCTACCGTTTCTAATTTTTTAATAGCTTGCTTTCTATCTACTTTATCAATAGGCAGATACCCGTGAAAAGCAAAATTCTGTCCATTAAATCCAGAAGCCATAAGTGCTAATAAAATAGAGCAAGGTCCTACTAATGGGATTACCGTTATACCATTCTTATGAGCATACTGTACAACCCAAGCTCCAGGATCAGCAATTCCAGGACAACCAGCCTCTGCTAATACACCTATATCTTTTCCTTCTTTCAAAGGCTGCATAAAAGATCTCATATCTTGCATAGGATTATGCTTATCTAGACAATTAAAATGTAGCTCCGCAATTGGTTTAACATGTCCAATAGCTTTAATATACCTTCTCGCACTTGATACATCTTCTACTAGAAAATGCTCTATTTGCTGAACAATATATCTATTATATTCAGGTAAAACTTGATTGTATGTGTTAGCAACAATTGGAACAGGAATTAGATAGAGAGTACCAGAACCAGTAGAATTCATATAGCAATATTTTTATCAACCAAAAATTAATGGCTTTATATGCAAAAATAATTTCTAGGAAATTGTAATCAAGTATTAACTTTAGCTATAGTCTTTTGTATATTAAGTAAGAATAAGAAAGCTTAACTTATATAATCACAATCTTAAAAAAGCTGCTTATCGGACAACTTTCCAAGCATAATAAATAAACTCCCTTTCCTTAAGCCTCGCCCACTGTCATCGACAATATTATACTTATTTACTAATAATGCAGTATATGAAATTATAACTACAAATATTAAAAGTTGATAATAATTATCTTACTATTATGTAAGTTTTAAAAGCAAAAAGCCGGCTTATGCCGGCTTTTCTGATTACGTTGTCTATGTAATCTAATTTTTTAGATTATTCCTCTAAAAGAACGGCAAAGTTATAACCTGCTGTTAGGTTAATAGCCATCAAGTTAGTTTTTTTGTCTTTATCAGTGATTTCTAATTTAGACTTTTTAAACTCAGATCCCTCTTTAAATACATTTGTAAATGCATAGCTACCTCTTAAGTCTAGTTCAAGTCCAAAAGGAAATTCATATCCTATACCAGCAAAGGCACCCATTCCAAAAGCAGTTAAATCTTTTCCTTTGTCAGCTGTGTCAGCTTTATCAGCCTCAGATGCTTTCCCTTCTAATGCAAGAGGCATGAAAAAATCTCCTCCTACATTTATTTTTAAAATTCCGTTTTCATCTTCTCTACCCATAGGATAAAATTTGATGGCAGGAAAAAGTTTTACTCCATGTGCAGTGATATTATAAGTCCTTTTCTTGTCAGACTTTGCATCAGACTTTGCAGTAAAGCTACCTATTCTACCAAAAAAATATCCTGCTTCTAATCCAACTCCTACGTTATCATGAAATGCATATTCAACATATGCTAAGCCTGTACCACCAAGATTCAAGAAGTTACTCTCGCTTTCTCCAAAAGGTTTTTTAGCTTCCTTCAATCCTGCTATAGTAGAATTAACACCTCCCAATTTAACTCCAAAAGAAAGAGGCGCTGCTGCATAAGTGCTAGCACTTAAAGTTATTGTAAAAGCACTAGCTAGTGCTAAAAGTATTCGCTTCATAACATTACTTATTTAAAAAGTTGCAAATTTTATTATTCGTTTTAACTAAAATAAATTCAAAAACATAAATAATTTATATGGGCACAATATTATAGAGTTTATATATAAAAAACAAGAAAAAGCATTTAAAAAAATGCTTGACAATAAAAACCTTGCTCTTTTTCTACTAGCAAATTAGAAAGAGGTTATAATAATTTTAAAAAAATCCAAAACCTTCATAGAGCAAAATCTAAGGCTATTTTTTAGTAGTGACTAATAAAATAGATAATTTACTTATTTTACTTGGTATTCAATTTCAAATTTGTTTTATCTCAAAGTTTACTCTAAATGGTATACAAGCTAGAATATATTTTAAATAGATATGCAGCATATCCCAACCACTCACATTTAAATTTTATTCACCTATGTCCTTTACTTTACTACCTACTAACAAAGTTTATACCACATACTAGAAACAAGTTGCTAGCTATATGTAAGTATTGTTTATTGGGATTGCCGTACTTCTTATTGGGATTTGTAATTATAAACTAGAGAGGCTGCCTGCGGTTATTACCAGGCAATGCAAAAGCAATCCAGGATTATTACCATTAAACAACAATACATCCAAATATAGATAATAGACTAGGCAGTAAGCCTATCAATATTATATTACTAGCAACTTAGGTTAATTAGAATAAAATAACTAGATCATAGCTCATGCCTAGAATCTCTGATTCTCAAGCCTCACCCAATTCTCTATTGGAAACGTCTAACAATTACTTTATAAATAATAAGACAAACTTAGGCATATTATTATTTCTGTTTTATATCTTTATTTAGATAGACGTTAGGTAAATCTATTACTCTTTTGTATATTTTTATATGGATAAACCTAAACATTCTTAATGGTTTACCTAAATTAGTTAATGAATAGGATATTTATGCTAATGATTTAGACTTAAATAGAACTTAGTTAGTATAAAAATGTCGTATTTATTATATATTTTATTTAGATTAGAAAAGAGTACAAATTGCCTAAATTAAAGTGCACATATCATCTATATTAATGCTCTATAATTAGTAGCAAGTTTTATTAGGCAATTGTGGCCTTTACACAATGTTCTATTTTCTAATATATGCAAAATTATAAGCTTTAATATTTGACTAAATTTTAGTTTTAGAAACCTTATATATGATGTCCAGAAAGCGTAATTTATTGAATACTATATATACAAATCTATTATTTATAGCCCTAGCAGGAATGATAAGCTTTTCTACTGCATATGCTATGCACACAGTAGATAACACTTCCATTAAAAAGGAGTCTATTGCTAGCGCCATTGACAAACCCAAGGAGCCAGTAGAAAAAGAATTCGATAAAATCAGAAAGTATCATTCATATGACCCTGCTACTAATATCTGGTCTCGTATTGAAGAATTTAAAACTGTAGAAATTCTAGAAGATACCTCTGTACACCGTAACGAACACTATATATACCATAGTTTTTGGGCTTATGATTCACAACAAAAGAAATGGAAACGAGTTGATATTAGAGATTATGGTTATAGATATGGGAAGTATATTCCTACAGTTCAACCAAGTACTGAAGCAATAACAGCAGAAGAAGACAACAAAGAAGATAATAAGAAAAAGAAACGAGGGTTTTGGAAAAATGTAGGTTTAACATTTGCTGTCGGAGGTGGTGCAACTTACTTCCACTACCAAGTAAACAACCTAGACTTGTGGATAAAACATGGAGAAAATAAACATTACTTACAAACATCTAACTCGTCTGATGCAAAACAAGACAAAGCACATATGATTGAGTGGTTTGATAGAAGGTACAAAAAGGGACTTACATTTACGCAGCGAGACACAGTAGTACACGACGGCCGCTCCCTGACACAAGTTGCTAACAAGGGTAATTTATATTTCCAAGCTTGGGGTGCCAATATACCTATTACCTTAGGATTACATTATACATTCTTTAACAGATTAAGAATAGGCGCAGGTAGCAACTTAGAAATTCATTATGTAAAACATGTAAAACTTAAAGGGGACGCCTCTGGATATGCCGACTATGAAGCACCCAATCCTTGGTTTTACAACATAAAGCCATTTGGAACATTAGCATATAAAGTATTTCAAAAAGACAAGAATGCTATAGTTATTGATACGCAAGTAGGCGCAGTATTTGATTTAGGTACTTCACCAGTAGAAAACTTTACAAACTTTATACGATCAGGGTTCTATGTTGGCTTAGGTGTAGCTCATGAAAGAAAACTTAACGACTACTTTAAATTTTTCTATCGTCTAGCTATTGATTGGAAACAATATAAAGATAAAAATGACTTCCATCCTACTAACTCCTCTGTTGACATTTATCAACCAGCAGTACGTTTAGAAATAGGGACCATCCTAAATTTTGGCCGAGATATAGATGAGGAAGATGAAAATGATGATAACTCTTCTGATGATAGTAGCAGCGATGTGCTTGGTAAAGTTGGCCAAACTGTAAATGAAGCAGAAGATAAATTACGTAAAGCAGAGGAAACCAAACGTAAAGCAGAGGAAGCTAAGCGTAAAGCACAAAATGCAAAAAGTAGACTCAAAGGACTGTTTTAGATAAACTTATAACAAAATATATAAAGGGTTTATTTAGGGTCTGGCTTAATAGATAATTAACTTAACTATCTATTAAGCCTTTCCTTTTATTATTACAACCACATATGAGTACCAACCTGCTTGATTGCCATTATAAATAGAACAATACTTATAACGGTATTATCTACTATTCTAATTCTATATCAGACAACATTAAGTATTCCTTTTTACTAGTAAATTTTAGCCCAGAGGCTATTGTATATCTTATATATATATAACGAAAAACCTGCTTCTATTTAACTAATAAATTTTATACTTCTTCACTTATATTATCAGTTTTAGTTGTATATTCGCGCACTACTTACATAAATCCAATAAACTGAAAAACAAATTAGTTGTGCGTAACCGAACTCGAATATCTAACAATAGAATAATAGCCTGGGTATTATTAATTACATTATCTTGCATATGGGGTAGCTCTTACATACTTATGAAAAAAGCTTTATGCTTTTTCAAACCTCAAGAAATAGCGTATTTACGTATATGTTCAGCCGCAATTGTCTTACTACCCTATTCTTTGCCTCAACTTAGAAAGCTTACTTTCAGGCACTATAAACTACTTGCTTTAGTAGGAGTGGTAGGAACGTTATTGCCACTTTTTTGTTTTGCAACAGCTCAGCTTCATATTAATAGCGGGGTACATGGCGTACTTAATTCATTAACTCCTGTATTTGTACTAATGGTAGGGATAATATTCTTTAAGAAAAGACTCTTCAAGAATGAAATATTAGGCGTTTCTTTAGGGATATTAGGAATGGCATTATTAATGTTTATTGAATCTCGTTTCTTTACAGGCAGCTTTAATTACTATATACTATTATCTCTTTTGGGGAGTTGCTTATATGGAAATACTACTAACCTGATAAAATATTATCTAAATGATATCAAAAGCACTACGATAGTAAGTGTTTCTCTATTACTAATAGCGATTATTAGTGGTATATACTTAATTACTCATCCCAGTACCTTCAGTAAGATGAATGCATCTATTGAGTCTTATCAAGCGTTAGCGTATGTTCTTTTTGCAGGTATTGTTAATTTAGGTATAGCTAATATTATTCTAACAGAATTGGTAAAAATAACTTCACCTGTTTTTACCAGTACAGAGGCCTTATTAGCTCCTATTGTTTCACTTAGCTGGGGGTTGGTGGATGGAGAACAATTACTTTGGGAACATTATGTAGGAGCAACCATTATATTACTAGGTGTTTATTTTATTAACAAGCCTAAAAAAGAAATATCAAAGCAGCCAATATTTAATGCAGAAGTATAAGTAGATATTAAATTAATAGCTATTAACAGGCATTATAAACTTACATTATAACCATATGGTTATAATGTAAGTTTATAATGCAACAGTATTTAATGGCTAAATGGCTATCAGTAAATTAGTATCTTATATCCACTTATTATTTAAAGTATTACTATAAATCTTTATGCAACCTTTGTAGAAATGATCTGACTTCCTTTAGATGCTCAATAACTTCTTTTGGAGCCTTAAACCCACTATTGCTAGTGCTGTTTTTAAGTACTTCTTGAGCTCCTTTAATAGTATAGCCTTGCTCTTTAATAAGCTGATAAATCATTTTGAATTTTTCTAAATCTTCAGCCGTGTACTTTCTAATACCTTGCTTAGATTTTTGTGGACTCAATTGTTTAAATCTTTTCTCCCAATACCGTATTAAAGAAGTAGATACTTCAAATAGATTAGCTATTTCTCCAATTGTATAATATTTCTTTTCAGTGTCAACCACAAATACACAATTTCATTTTAAAAATGGGTGCTACCATTACCGACTAAATATATATTTTAAACAGAAATCAATTTAATGTATAAGGCAGCTCGGTTAATGTTAATCTAAAGATTTGTTTTGTGCAGAAGCCAACCGAACAAGCGTATCATATTCTTTAGGAGTTAGGCCACTTAGCAAATAATACGTTGGGTTTACTCTCTTACCATTTTTAATAACCTCATAGTGCAGGTGAGGACCAGTACTACACCCTGTAGTGCCTACATAACCTATGCATTGTCCCCGTTTTACCTTATCGCCAAGGCCTACTTTGAAAGATTGTAAATGCCCATAGCGGGTTAAAAACCCATATCCATGATTAATAACTATTTCATTACCATATCCTGTGACACTTCTTTTTACAGCCTTAATAACACCATCTCCAGTAGCATAAACAGGTGTACCACACGGAGCAGCAAAATCCAATCCTTCATGCATTCTCATAACCTTATAAATAGGATGGAGACGCATACCATAACCTGCAGCAAGTCTTTTTAATTCTCTATTAGAAATGGGTTGAATAGCAGGAATACAAGCCAATAGTTTTTCTTTGTTTCTAGCTAACCGATTAAGCTCATCATAGGATTTAGTTTGTATGTGAAGCTTTCTCTTTAGTTGCTCTATCTTTTGTGCTACATCTACAATAAGATGATCTTTAGGTAAAGATTGATAATGGTCTATACCCCCTACCCCAGCAGTACGGATAGTAGCAGGAATAGGGTCTGCTTCTAGTAAAGTCCTGTAAAGGCTATTATCTCGTTCTTGCAGTGTAGAAAGAATCTCATTACCTTTAGTAATTTCCTGTTGAAGCATTTCATAATGAAGCTTTAAAGTTTCATTAGCTTGTTTGAGTGCAATTTCTTTAGGGGAATCAAAGTATTTATGATAAAACAAGGTAATACCAACAGCAAGAACTAATGCCATGGTTAAATACCCTAAAACATCAAATAAGAAGTCCCATTTCGATACCTTTATTTTTTCATAATTGCATGTTTCGGTATCGTAGTAATACTTTATTCTCGCCATATTATTGGTAGATGAACTTGAATTATATAGCTTTGTTAATATATATATGCGTCAAAATAAATAGTATTTGCTTTTACTTCCAAGCCTACTACTCATAAATAATTTAACCAAAATTTAATATACCTATATAACCTATGTTGTGTAGCAGTAACATTAGACAAAAATTTGTCGATTTTTTTAAACAAAAAGGCCATCATCACGTCAAAGCTGCACCGATCGTCAATAAAGAGGATCCGACACTGCTTTTTACCAATGCTGGTATGAATCAGTTTAAGGATTTTTTCTTAAATCACCAAGAAGCTCCCTACAAAAGAGCTATTAGCACCCAACCTTGCTTACGAGTTTCTGGGAAACATAATGATCTAGAAGAAGTCGGAGTGGATACGTATCATCATACTATGTTTGAAATGCTAGGTAACTGGTCGTTTGGTGAATACTTTAAAGAGGAAGCCATTTCATGGGCATGGGAATTACTCACTGAAGTCTATAACTTACCTAAAGAAAGATTATATGTAACCGTCTTTCAAGGAGACAGGGAAGAAAATTTAGAAATAGACAAGGAGAGCTTAAGCATCTGGGAAAAATATATAAGCAGAGATAGAATATTGTATGGGGATAAGAAAGATAATTTCTGGGAAATGGGGGATACAGGACCATGCGGACCTTGTTCTGAAATACATGTTGATATTAGAACAGAAGAAGAAATTCAGCAACAAGCAGGCAAAGACTTAGTGAATACTGGCCACCCTCAAGTTATTGAAATATGGAATTTAGTATTTATACAATACAATAGGTTGGCAAGCGGGCAACTCATAGAATTGCCAGCCAAACATGTAGATACTGGTATGGGTTTTGAGCGACTTACCATGGTATTAGAAGGAAAAAGCTCTACTTATGATACTGATATTTTTCTACCCTTGATACATAATATCATGCGACTTAGCCATAAAACTTATGGAAAAGATAATAAGGTAGATATTGCTATGCGTGTAATAGCTGACCACATACGCGCTATAACTTTTGCCATTGCAGACGGGCAACTACCTAGCAACACACAAGCAGGATATGTTATCAGAAGAATTTTAAGGAGAGCCGTACGTTATGGATATACTAACTTAGAATTTGAGGCTCCTTTTATGTATCAATTAGTGAGCATATTAGCTCAGCAATTTAAAAACGTATATCCTCAGATCAAACAACAGCAAAGCTATATAGAACAGGTTATTAAAAGCGAGGAAGAATCTTTTTTTAAAACACTTGCTGTAGGATTGCATCGATTAGAACACATCGGTGAAACATTAAATATAAATGGACAACGAATTATAGATGGGCCAACTGCTTTCGAGCTATATGATACATATGGGTTTCCACCAGATTTAACCCGTTTGTTAGCCCAGGAAAAAGGGCTGGAAGTGGATGAAGAAGGATTTCAGAAAGCATTGCAAAACCAACGTGTTCGTTCTCAACAGGCAGCCGTATTAGAACAAGGAGATTGGCATATTGTAGTTAAAGATACAGATTCTGTGTTTATAGGCTATGATCAGCTCGAATCATCCTCCAAATTAATACAATATCGTTCTATTCACCAGAAAGGGGAAGAAATTTACCAGATAGTATTAGATCGAACTCCTTTTTACCCAGAAGGAGGAGGACAAGTCGGAGATACAGGTAAGCTTATAGTGGGTAAGCAAACTATTGCTGTTTTCGACACTAAAAAAGAATACGAACGCATTATCCATTATACTCATGAGCTACCTCACGACTTACGTGCTACTGTCCAATCTGTAGTAGACGTTAAAAGAAGAAATTTAATAACTAACAACCATACAGCTACTCACCTTTTACAGGCTGCACTCAGACACGTTCTAGGCCCACATATAGAACAAAAAGGTTCATTAGTAAATGAAAAACTATTACGATTTGATTTTCCTCATTATACCAAAGTTAGCCCTGAGCAGATTCAAGAGATAGAACATATTGTCAACCAAAAAATTAGGGCAAATATTAATTTACACGAAGCAAGAAATATACTTTTAGAAGATGCTAAGTCAATGGGTGTTACAGCGTTGTTTGGAGAGAAATATGGAGAGTATGTACGTGTAATTACCTTTGATCCTTATTTTTCTAAAGAACTTTGTGGAGGCACACATGCGTCTGCTACAGGTAAGCTAGGCTTTTTCAAAATAACAGCAGAGACTGGAATAGCAGCTGGTACTAGACGAATAGAAGCTATTACTGCCGATGCAGCCGAAAATTTTATTATTGAACAATTATCTATATTAAATCAGATAACTGAGGCATTTAAAAAGCCAAGCGACCTGGTAAAAGGTATTTACCAGTTATTAGAAGAAAAAGCCAATTTGGAAAAGAAGATATTGTCTTACCAGGCTCAAGAAGTTCGTAGTGTTATAGATGAATTACACCAACGAATCAAACAAGTTCAAGGAATTCAAACACTTATTGAAGAAGCAAAAGTGCCAACGGCAGAAGCACTTAAACAAATAGCGCTTAGCTTCAGAAGCAACCATGATTCATTCTTCTTAACCCTAACAGCTATTATTGATCAACAACCGCATATAGCACTATTTATTTCTGAAGATTTAGTACAAAGCACTCAGATGAATGCTAATATAATTATTAAAGAGTTAGCAACCTTTATTCAAGGAGGAGGTGGTGGACAACCTTTCTTTGCTACAGCAAAAGGAAATGATGCCAGTGGCATAAGCCAAGTACTAGTTACAGCACGCCACACATTAGAAAAATATATATTATAGTATAAATTCTTTTTGATTTATTTATGAGATCTGCAAATAAAGGAAATTACATTCCCGTAATAGGGCTAGAAGTACACGCACAACTTTCATTAAAAAGTAAGATGTTTTCTCCAGAGCCGGCTGCTTATGGTGCTTTACCTAATACACTGGTCAGTACTATCAGTCTAGCACATCCCGGAACCTTACCTACTATTAATAAAAGGGCCATAGAATATGCTATTAAACTGGGGTTAGCTTGTAAATCAACTATTACCCACACTAACTATTTTGCACGTAAAAATTATTTTTACCCAGACTTACCAAAAGGATATCAAATTACCCAAGATACCACTCCAATCTGCCAAGGAGGATATATTACTATTACTACTCCAGAAAGTGAAGAAAGAAATATTGAACTACAACGTATACATTTGGAGGAAGATGCAGGTAAGTCCATCCATGATATAGCAGATGAGACGCTCTTAGATTTTAATAGAGCAGGCGTAGCTTTATTAGAAATAGTAACACGCCCAGATATAAAAACTTCTGAAGAAGCTTATGCCTTTTTAACAGAATTAAGAAGGTTGGTACGCTATTTAGAAATATGCGATGGCAATATGGAAGAGGGCTCTTTACGTTGTGATGCTAATATTTCAGTGATGCCGGTAAGAACAACCACATTTGGGCAAAGAGTGGAAATTAAAAATATGAACTCTATTAAGAATGTCCAATTAGCTATCGAACATGAAATAGAGCGACAAATACAAGTGTTAGAAGCAGGAGAAAAGGTTATTGCAGAAACAAGGTCTTATGATGCAGCCTCTGGCAAAACTATAAGCCAACGTACCAAGGAAAGTGCTTTAGACTACCGATACTTCATAGAACCTGACTTACCTCCTTTGGTTGTAACTGAAGAATGGATTTCACAAGTAAAGCAAGAAATGCCTCTATTACCAAGAGAGTACCATGCTAAATTTATAAGAGATTACCAAATTAGTGCTTATGCAGCTAGCGTGCTAACAGAAAACAAGGACTTGGCCTTATTTTTCGAAGCATTATGCCAACTTACCAACTATTATACAGCAGCAGCCAACTGGCTTATGGGGCCTGTAAAAGCATACCTTAATGAGCTGAACTTACCACTGCAAGAGTTTCCACTTAATGCTCCTACTTTAGCGGCACTTATAGAACTAGTAGAAAAAGGCGAAGTAAGCTTCTCTGTAGCTTCCCAGCAGCTTTTTCCAGTCCTATTAGCAAAACCCACTAAAACACCATTTGAATTAGCACAAGAGCTTAACCTTTTACAAGAAAAAGATACTGATACGTTATTAACTCTAGTAGAGGAAGTTATACAAGCTTACCCAGATAAAGTGCTAGCTTACAAAAATGGTAAGAAGGGTATATTAGGTATGTTAATGGGAGAAATCATGCAAAAAAGCCAAGGCAAAGCAGCACCTAATATAGTAAGCAATTTACTTAGAGAGAGGCTAGAAAGCTAGCTTAGATATCTGTGTCTGTTATCTAATTCACAATTCTATTTATAAAATAAATACATCTATATTATATTTTTGAAAGTGATGAATAGACCTTTCTTTATATATATGATAAAGAAATTTAGTATAACATAAACTTAAAGTATAGCTTTCACACCTACATTTATGATACCTAGTTAAGGATTTGGATCTATAAACATACTATACTACTTAACCTAAGTTACTAGTTAATCAGAGCTTTGTTGATTTGTAAAGCTATCAAAAACAAGAGTATTTTGATCAGAAAGCCTTTGAAGGTAACACCATGGATTTTCCTTAAGAAAGGGCCTTTAATGCCACTGATGCTAGTCTCTATTACTTTTCGCATGCGCTCTTTAAGATAGACTAGCCAAGGTGTGTCCTTTCGATGGGCATTAACTTTACGCTCGGAATAAAGCTTAATAACTTCATCAACCAACATATCTTCTAGCAGGTAATTGGTATAAGCCGAGTCAGCATAGTGATAACTGACAGCAGGCAAACAGAAAGGCAACTGATACAATCCTTTTACATCTGCTTGGCTAGCAGGAACTATGGAGAACTCAACTGGTATGCCACTATCAGTAGTAATGAGTTGCACTTTGTTACCATAAAAGTAACGGTGCATAGAGGCTTGATAGCCTCTATAAGCCTCACCTTGTACTAGCTCACACCTGTTAACACGTATATTATCGCACACGGGTCTAGGAAATGAGTCCCAGTTAAAATCCTTACAGGTAGCTATTTGTTTGATGTAAGTGCCTATTGTTAATAAAGAGTGTATTTATATCTTCTCTTATAGCATGCAAACGGCGGTTATACCTACTTTTATCGAGCATATTAGCAATAAGCCTAGTGGAATGCAAACGACCGAGCTTTTTCAAGGTGCCTACCAAAGTATAAAGCTGAGACGATAGCTGTTGTCAGAACTTGTGCATCTGACAATTTCCTCTTTTTATTTTCTTGGTGATGCAAATACTTGAGTAGATCGTCAATAAGTATGTATATTGCTATTGATTTTTCAATCATAATGACCTACGATTTATTGGTTTGTGACAAAAACAAGATCGGAGGTTTTTTATTTCTTACCTAGTATTCACTAGCAACTTAGGTTAGTTACCTAATCTATAATTATTTAAATATTTCTCACTGCTTGACTTTATAATAATTTTTCTAAATTTACTTCTGACAGTGGCAGGCTATGTATTTTATAGTAGGGAGTTAAATTTATGCCTTTTAACATCTTTCAATATGAATTTAAAATCTTATAAAGTTTATCAGACATTCTTCTATTTATTATTAATTTCTTTTTCCTTAGAAGGTTGTTTAATCGGAGAAGAAGATGAGATTGAAAGAAGAAAAAGAGAGGAGCTTACTCAAGAGAACGCGAAGAAATACCTTCTTACTATTGAACCTTTAGCAGAATTTGAAGAAAGACATTTGATTAAATTAGAAGAATATATAGCAGCCACTTATAATTCAAATACTGTTGTTATTCCTTCTACAACCGCTTTTCCAGATACTAACACATCTTCTATAACAATGTCTAGGAATACCTCGCATACTAGTACAATTCAGCAAAGTTCCCTTTTAAAAATCAAGGAAGAAAAAGGTAAAGAAAAACAGGAAGAAAGAAAAGAGGAGACACGAGAAGCTAACATATATAGTAAAAACGAGCAAGAAGATAGCCCCTTACCCTTACACGTAGCTATCAATCATCCTAATACAGAATTAACCGAACATCTAGTAGCAACCAAGCTTAACCATATTCGTATTAATGATATTGATCATCTTAAAGACGATAAACTACAATCTGTTATTCTTAAAGACATTAAGAATAAACTTATTATACAAGCTAATGAGAATATTGAATCGTTACTAAAAACAGAAGTTAATGTAAATGCTGTAGATGCCAATGCAAATACACCACTCCATTTAGCTGTTGCAAATGGCTATTTGAAAATAGTAGAGCTTTTAATAAAAAATAGAGCTAATCTAAAAGCAAAGAATCAAGATGGCAATACTGTACTTCACCTCGCTGCTAAAAATGGATATTTAGATATCGTAAAATTATTGGTAAGCAAAGGTATAACTATGGATACTGTTAATAATGGTGGCATGATGGCAGTTCATCTAGCTGCTCGAAATGGATATGTAGAAGTAGTTCGTTTTTTAATAGAAAAAAGAACTGATTATAGAAGTACGGACAGAAAAGATAATACCATTCTGCATCATGCTGTTAAGGGAGGATCTTTAGAAATAGTCGATTTTTTATTAGGACGAGATTTTAAAAGGGACGTTAAAAATACAAAAGTTATTTCACGTACCTGGGAAGGACGGATTATTCTAGAAAAAATTCCAGGTAATACTCCTTTACAATTAGCTGTTAACAAAGGGCATGTAAAAATTGCAAAGAGTTTGGTAGAGCATGGCGCCAGCTTAAGGGTGCTAGATATTGATAATCAGTTTAATACTTCAAGCATTAATCGAGGTAATATGCTATTGCATGTAGCTGTACAAAATGGAGACACAAAAATGGCTCAATTGCTTATATTAGACAAGCAGATGAATGTTAATTCTAAAAATCATTGGGATTTTACACCACTTCATTTTGCTGCTAGGAACGGTTGCTTGCCAACAATAAAATTGCTAATACAAAACGGTGCTGACTTAGAGGCTAAAAGTAGCACTTATTATAATACTAGCACACCACTTAGCTTAGCTATTGTGAATGGATACTTAGAAGTTGCTGACTTTTTAATAGAGCAGGGCGCAACATTAACAGAGAAGATGAAATGTCTTATTGATATACAAACAAGCAATAATGTGTATCCTACCCTTCTACATTTTGCTGCTGAGAATAATGATACCAGATTAGTTTATTTATTGATCAGCAATGGGGCTAATGTGAATGTTAAGGATAAAAATGGTAATACACCAATAGATTTAGCCGATAAACAAGGCCATTCCGAAATAGTTAAAATACTAAAAGAAACATTTAATCCTGTTCTCTTAAATGCAGCAAACAGTCGATGGCATGGTTACTAGAGTACCTGACTTTTCTAGAAACTAGCTAAAAACATAAATGAGTACTGACAATCCATTCTAAAGAGTACGCTTTATTATGCACACATTATATAGATGGTTTATAGTTAGTTGTAACTTATTTTACAACTTAAACGTTGTTTTACTATAATAAGAATATTCAATCTCTAGCTTTAGCACAAGCTCATAGATACATACAATAAATATTTGGTTTTGATAGAGTAAAGTTACCCTTGTTAAATTTTAAAAGGTAGAGAGATGCTGGACTACTGCAAAATATTTAATTATTAGATGAATAAACTTTCAACACTTAAACTTATTATTTCCCCTAAACTTACTTTTTTTATATTTTAAATACATATTTTGTGTACCGGGTTGTATACCTATCCAAGATAAAGCCTCTGTTGTTAGCTAAAAAAAGCACTTATATATCTAAATTCAGCTAGCTACCAAGCATAAAGGCGCATATATACCAACTATAAAGTATAAATCTGCTGGTTAGTTGCCAATTGAAATATGCTCTTTAGATATTTCTAATAGGGTATATACACATGAATGCGTACTGTTTTGTCGCTTGAATTTCCTTTAATTGTATATTGTATATAATATACCTTCATTTTTTCAGGGAGTCCTTTTTTCGCAGCCGCTCTATTAACTTCAATTTACAATTAATAGTTTACACTTAAATTTTTACGTTACTGTTTAAACAGTGTTTCTACAAATTCTTTCTCATCAAACAACTGTAAATCGTCTATTTGCTCCCCTACTCCTATATATTTTACTGGAACACGAAACTGATCAATAACACCAATTACTACGCCTCCTTTGGCTGTACCATCTAGCTTAGTAACTACTAAACCATTTACAGCAGTAGCTTCTGTAAATGCTTTTGTTTGTATAAATGCATTTTGCCCTGTTGTAGCATCTAGTACTAACAATACTTCATGTGGTGCTGAAGGTATTAATTTTTCTATAGTACGCCTTATTTTAGACAATTCATTCATTAAATTTACTTTTGTATGTAACCTGCCGGCTGTATCAATAATAGCTACATCTACCTGTTCTTGCATAGCTTTTTGTACTGTGTCGTATGCTACAGCAGAAGGATCAGTATGCATGGCATGTGCAACTACTGGAACACCTACACGCTCGCCCCACATTTTGAGCTGTTCTATGGCAGCGGCTCTAAAAGTATCTGCAGCGCCCAAGATAACCCTTTTACCTGCTTGCTTATAAAGTGCTGCTAGTTTACCAATGGTAGTTGTTTTACCTACTCCATTAATGCCTACCACTAAAATTATGTGCGGCAAAGTAGTATTTTGTTCTGGCTGATTGGGTATGGTAACTAAAGATTCTATTTCTTCACGAAGAATACTTTCTAATTCAGCAATATTTAAATATTTATCGCGCGCTACACGCATTTCCAGAAGATCTATAATTTTTAAGGTGGTATCTATCCCTATATCGGCAGTAAGCAATAACTCTTCTAATCTGTCTAATATTTCATCATCTACAGTTGACTTCCCTACAAGTACCTTATTAAAATTATTCCAAAACGAAGTTTTGGTTGGTGTTAAAGCTTTATCAAGTTTCTCTTTGTTCTTCTTAGAAAAGAAATTAAAAATACCCATCAAGTATAGTTAGTTTAACAGGTTAATAAATAGTACCTATAAATGTAGTTTTTTTATATTTAAATAGATATAGTATGCTTACTTTATTTTTAGATTCTTAAAAGAATAATTTAAATGTTATAATTTCTACAAGTGGTTAACCTGTAAATATTACAACTACCCTCATAAGACTTAGTCTTTGAATATATGTATGCTTATGTGAAGCTAGGAGGATAAGTATATATAAAATAAGGCTACAAAAACCTTATTCAGGTATTTTGTAGCCAATCTATGAAGCGAATTAAAAATATATAGAAGGAGATTATTAAATCTTTTTTCCTTCAAGCAAATCTTTTGCTTGGTCTAGTGTTACAATTTCCTCTTTAAATGTATATGCCTTGGTCTTAGGTGATTTAACACAAGTAATAAATTTAGCCAAGTTTTTACTACTGCCTGCTTTACGAAGAGTTGCTACTACCTTTTTAGCCATAATAGTTATTTAATTTCTTTATGTAAAGTATATTTTTTAAGGATAGGATTGTACTTTTTAAGCACTAACCTATCAGATGTATTTTTTCTATTTTTTTCAGTAGAATATCTAGATATGCCAGGCATACCACTTTTTCTGTGTTCTGTGCATTCTAGAATTACTTGTATTCTATTTCCCTTTTGTTTTGCCATAACTTTTTAGCATCCTTTTTCGCTGTTCTTAAATTATTACCCTACTATTAGTTGGTTGATTGTCCCTTTTCTTTGAGCGTCTTTGATCACTTCTAAAATACCTTTTTTATTGATCGTCCGAATAACAGAGGTAGAAACACGTAACACAATCCAGCTGTCAGTTTCAGGCACATAGAACTTTTTAAACTGAAGGTTAGGGTAAAACCTTCTTTTAGTTTTATTATTGGCGTGGGAAACCTTATTACCTACACGTGGACGTTTCCCAGTAATATCACAAACTTTTGACATCTTTAAGAAGTATTTGAATCTTACAAAGATAACTATGTGTATGTATTATACAAAATAATCTAGCATTAGTTTATTTATGTAACACTATATTATCCATAATAAACACTAATAGTAGAGCGATTCAGTAAATATAAATAAGAACATATCTATTTTAATAAACCACTGTAAGGTGAAGTTGTATATTTAGTTACCCATAAGTTTTCTTGAAGTTAGCTCTATATAGTATTATTATGCTTGATCGTAAAAAAATAGCATGGGTCCACATTATTGTAAAAGCTATCAAAAGTAAAACTGATAACTATTCCTGAAATTTAAGCACACACTATTTAGCAAGTAGCAATATATTGCCTGGGATTAGCACTTTAATTTCTGCTGATAAAGCCAATATGAGGCTAGGTCCAAACAAGTTACTGCCATAATATAAACCCTTTTAATAGGCAGCTCATTTCTATAACCCTCATAATTATTAATACCCTCCTTCTATTACCGTTACTGATGTTCAGCCAATTACCAAACAAGGCTTACTATAAGTGCTAATATACAGAGGAGTAAAAGGAAAAATAGTATTGGCATGGGTAGTAGAGGCCATTGTTACTTCTATAGGCTCTGCGGCTAATTACAAAGAAGTGCTAGCCAATCCACACTAAGTTTCTAAGTTATTTATACAAAGAGGCCTGTGCGAGGGAACTATTCTAAAATTCTATCTATAGTTATAGCAAATGTGAATAAAAATATTGAAAATGAATTACAAATAGAACGAGCAAATCCGATTTTAAAAGCTTAAAAAGTTAAAGCTAAAAAATATGAAACCATGGCAGTAGCCGTAGATTAGAGCCGCTGCAAAAGGGTTGAAAAAGAGAATAAAAAGGAGTAAAATGTATGCCTAAGCAAAAATAAGATAGCTAATATGCATTTAACCTATGCTAGGCTAAGCAAACATCCCCATAGCTTTATGAGAATAAGTGTCCTAAGCCTGGAAGCCTTTAATAAGTTGGTCACTAAAATAGGGCCATCATTTGACCAGTTGGAAGCTAAAAAACTATGTCATGGACGTCCGAGTCATTTACCTACCTTAGAGGATAAGTTGCTCTGTGTACTGATGTATTATCGTACTTATGTTTCCCATGTGTTTCTAGGCTACTTGTTTAACTTACATAATTCTAATATTTGCCGCTTATTAAGGAAAATGGAGCCCTTACTGGCTAAGAAAATTAGTATTAAAAAAGATAGAAGCTTAACGGCAGAGAAAGTAATGAGGATACTGGTGGATGTAAGTGAACAACCTACCCAACGACCTACCAAAAGACAAAAGCAATCGTACTCAGGTAAGAAAAAGCGTCATACTATTAAAACAGAGATAGCTATAGGAGAAGATGGCCGTATACTATCAGTTTCTAAGCCACACAAAGGAAGAGTACATGACTTTCGTATCCGTAAAGGAGAAAAACCTTTACCCAGAGAAAGTCTCAAGCTAGCAGATAGTGGCTACCAAGGTTGGCAAAGACTACAGAGTAATGTGATAATACCCTATAAGAAGAGTAAAAAGAAACCCTTAACAAAAGAGCAGAAAGAGCATAATAGGAAGCTGGCATCTACTCGTATGAAAGTCGAGCATAAGATAAGAGAGATAAAGGTATTTAGGATTATGTCAGAGGTTTACCGCAATTTTCAGAAAAAATACAACTTGCGCTTTAATATTGTAGCAGGGCTTGTCAATTTCAAGCATACTTTCTAACAGTAATGGGCAATAAAGATACAAGGTTAGCTATGCTTTTTCCTTATTCTAGCTTGGTTTTACCAGTTTCGCAGCGGGTCTATTAGATGCTTAGTCCCTTAGTGGAGGTATTAATATTTTGGTAAAAAAGGTGAGGACTTTGCTGTATTGCCCCTCTATGAATTGACAAGGGGTTTTTCCCTTAAGATCTTAAACGTGCGAGCAAAATCATAAGCTAACAAGAAGTCATTTAAATGATGCTCTAATTGCAGATGTCTGCTATAATAATAGCTTTGTACAGTAGCTCCTTTAATAATTCTATTCATACGCTCTACCTGGCCGTTGGCCTATGGATGTGCTACATGCGTTCTTCTATGGCCAATACCCTCTTGTTAGCAAATACGATCAAACATATCCTCCAGGATTAATTCTCCCTCTTTTCTGTTAGTAAATTGCACCCCATTATTAGTAAGTATCTTATGGATCTTATAGGGGACAAAGCCTATCAAGTCTTCTAAAAAGTCTACTGCTGCCGATTTTACAAGCAAATTCATATAGCCTAGCCAAACAAAACTTACTAGTCCTATCTATTGCCACAAACAAATATAGTTTGCCTTGTGCTGTTTGCGCTTCTGCTATATCTATATGAAAATATCCAATCGGATAAGCTTTCCTGATTCTTGGCTGCTTTTTGCTTAGCCTGACCTTAATGGCTTGTACGAGCCTGCTGGAGCAAAAGCGTTTTTTTGTTCGCTTTCAAGTTCTAAAAGTTACGTATGATAGGTAGCTTCCTTTTGTGCTAGGATCGCTTCGAGTAACTTTCTATCCAGATGACTTTTCTTAGGGGCATGCTTATTAAAATTCCATAACTATGAAGTGCATGAAAGTTCAGTCGAGAAGCACTTCTTAGACTTTAGCTGGCTGATGCGTATTATCAACGGATGAGAACCATCAGCCAGGGTCTTGCTCTTATATAAGATAGTGGAGGTTTTCATGTACTAAAATACATAGCATAACCTTGTTGGCTTAGTAATATTTAAAATTCACCCATCTCTTGATCAGTTTCAAGGAATTCTAGTAAATTGTTCATCGTATTATCATCAGAAGCATAAAGTTCTTCAATATGCTGTCGACCTATCTCTATTAAATTGCTGATATCTGCCTCTGCATGAGCATCTAAAGCTATTGGATCTCCTAGCCATGCTTGCCATCTACGGTAGTTTTTTTGTAATCTTTCATACATAGCTATATCTGTGTTTCCTTCTTGTGCTGCTAGTGCTACTTTGTGAAAGTTTCTTGCCCAAAATAATTGACCTCGATATAAATCTGGGTTTAAAGGGTCTGGTATATAACTTCCTGTACCCATAGAAAGGACAAATATTTTCTCTTTTGGAACACCATATCCCACTGCTTTTCTATAAGCAGCTTCGGAGGAATTATTTAAATGCACTCCACCATCTAAAAAAAATCCTTTGCCTTTAATGCTGTAGGAAGGTAAAAAACTCGGCGATGCAGTGGTTGCCCTTAAAACATTAACTAGTGTGTCATCTTTAAAAGGATCTTCTTTGGCCTCACGTCGATCAAAGTAATATGTTTCGCTTAAATGATTCTCCAAAGCAGCTGGAATCAGTAAATCAGTTAGGGTTTCACTTAGTCTTGTAGTTCCAAATTTTTCTTCAAATAGACTTTGAAGACCTTTATGTGTATACTTGGTAGTAAATTTTTCTCTTATGAACCCAGGTAAAGGAAAAAACCTATGATTAGGAGTAAAGATTTGAGCAGCTCTTTCAGTATATAATTCCAGTATATCACTAGCTGTGTAACGCGGACGAAATGTACAGAGCTCTTGTGGTGTTCTTTCATACGTATATGTTGCACCGTTCGGCATAATCACTGTCTCCCATTCTGCAGGAGCCTTTATCAAGGGTGTGGATAGGCCAGCTGTAATAATGCCTCCTGTAGACGGCCCACTCATCATATTAAACAAGTGACATATAGGGCGTCTGGTTTTTCTTTCTATTTCACTAAGCCATACAGCAGGTATTATGCCTCTAGTACCACCTCCATCTATGGAAAGTATTTTATAGAATGGACTTTCATCGCTTCGCCGGTAGTTTAGATATGATTCTTCAAGCTTTGGTTTAACTTTTCTATAAGAAGCCAAACTCTCTTTGCTATTACTAGACTTCAATCTTTTAATTAGTTGGTGCTCTTTGATTGCTTCTTTCTTGTCCTTATCCATAGCCAATGCTTGAACGATCCATGCTTCTGCATTTTTATAGTCGTTTAATTTACGATAAGCAATACTGCCCTTAACCCAATAATCAGCTATATTAGCTAAATTTTTATGGGTTCTTAGAAATGCAAGAACTTCTTTATATTTAGATAGCTTAAGTAAGCATTTACAAAATCCCATAGCAGCTATATAGTCCTTATCATTTAATTGCAGTGCTTGGTGGTAATTGTCCTTCGCATCTTTCCAATCACGTAAACTTTGTAGATGATTTGCTACATCCTTTTCTTCTGCCCTTTTGGTATAAAAACGTGCTATTTTATTGTATAAATCTATTTTTTCCTGCTCAGTCTGAGCTATTTTTATCCGCTCATATAAGTAGGTTATGTATCTTCCAGGTGTTATTTCTTGCTCACAAGATACATCATCGTCAATATTAGCTATAAGTTTCACAGTAGTGTGATCATTATTAGTCATTGATTTTTGACAAATTACCCATAAAAAATCTTCTAATGCTTTTAATCTTCGTGTTGCCTTTGTAACAAACTGATAATTATTATTGATAGAAGCTTGAACTTCTTGGATGAGATTGATGCCTAAATTTTCTTCAACTTCATTTCCATTTAAGATACGAATAATAGCAATATTCATTTTTGCTATATTCACCATTTCAGTTAGTCTTGATCTAATATGGAATGATTGAGAATCGTCAATATACTCCGGAATTATTCTACTATGGGTTTGGACATAATTTTCAGCAATCTTACTGTTATCGTTAAGTAATACTTCACTTTGAAATTGATTCCATTTTTTATTACGGAGCCCTAAGGTTATTTGATATATTTTTTTGTCAATAGCCTCAGCTGTTTCAGCCAGAACTTTATCACAGGTTCCAGTAAAGGCTTCTTTTGCCTTTCCTTCTAAATCGGATGGACCCATATCAGGGATTTTTACCTTACCACTATTTAAGGCTTCTCCAATTAAATTTAACAAATACGCTATACCATCTGGTCTAAATCCATGCTGTAAAAGACATTTTATTATTTTAGGTGCATTTACATTATCTCCAGGTTTTCTTAACCATAAGATACGACTGCCAGGAGCATATTCCTCGGATAGTTTATCTATAAACTCTTGGTATTTACCTGCCTCATAAGCATTAATAGAACCTTCTATAATAGTATTTAGATCTTCTCGGATAGTAGGCTCTTTCAAAAGATGGTTTCCTTTTTTTATTAATCTAACTGATCCCCAAATCCCCAGCCCAATAGTTGCTGCTCCTACAACCATTGCAAGAATTGCCCCTCCAACAGCAGCTACTGTAGCTATACCGACGCTACCTATTACAGTACCTCCAATAACCGCACCCCCTGTGCATGCACCATATGTACGTACAACTGCACCAGCTACTTTGTGCCGGTAGCTTGATTCTCGTGCGTGTAATATCTCGTTATGCGAAGTTTTAGAAAGAACCAAGTGACGGTTATTATTACTATTAATCATTAGCCTTTTTTCATCATTAAGCATTATTAGCTCACTTGTTAAACTTTTTATTCTTTGCCTAAGATCATTTTGAATACGTTCTTTATCTGAATAAGAATAAGTTTGTGCAACAGTCATTAAGGAGTTTTGATTTGTTCTTGTTGGAGTAAGAGAATTAGTATTCTCAGCATGTTCTTTAAAAGAATATTTCAGGTTACTAATTCCTTTGACCTTATTAAATATTTTTTCTGCCTCAAAGAGATCTTTTTGTGTTGCAAGAGGAGATTGTATAATTAATTTTATAGCTGTGAGTGCATATAGTTGAGCTGTTGTAGCGTCTTTTAATTCATGTTGGCATAAAGCTATATATCCTCTAAATTTTATTTGATTTGTCAAGTCTTTGTTGATATCAGCTATTTTACAGCATTCACAATAATGCTCATATGCTTTTTCTAAATTATTGATTCTTTCATATTCTAGCTCTGTAGAATTTAAATGAAAGATATCTCCTTTTTTTAACATCTTTAATTCTGACCAAGCACCTTTTACTGCACGCTTATAGTCCATTGCAATTTGCCAAAAGTTATTACCTTGATTTTGGTGGGAGTCAAGCTTTCCCATTATTCCAACTTCTTTTTCATACTCTTTTAGCAATTCGTCTTTACATGCAGAAATACTTTTACATAATTCATTTCTTTTACTTCGATAAATTTCAGGAAGCCAGTTGTCGGTTTTGTCAGGATGAAAAAGTAAAGATAATTCTCTGAAGCGCTTTTCAATATTTTTATCTGTCAGCAATAAATCACCAAATAAGGCATCTTTTAAGTTAGGATTCACTATCATATCCTCTATAAATCTCAATCTAATCTGTAAAACTCTACCTTTTATAATTGTTTTTAGACCTTCTATAGCCCCTTCTAGTCTATCAATTTTATTCTTTTGCTCACTTATTCCTTTTAGTTCATTTATTCTTAATAATGTTCCATTTACAAAATCCGAAAAAGATGATTCAAAATCATTAAGTTGAGAATATTCCTTAAAATTTATTAAAGGGTGATCATTAATTTCTTTGAACCCATCTTTAGTATCGTTCAAAGTTTTTGAGTTTATAGTATTAGCAAATACTTGAAGCAATTTTTCTACTTCTTTTTCTGTCTGGTTTTTATTTGTTTGATTCTCATTATCAAGATAAGACAATGCTTTGTCATGAGTAAGGTTTAAACCAGAAGTATTTCCTTTTTTTTCTTCGACTGGTCTTACAGAATGTTTATATCTATCTGCCTGTTTTTTCTGAATATCAGCTTTTTTTTGCTTTCCTAATACTTCTAAATATGCTGTATTTTTGTTGTAATATAAATATTTAAAGTAATCAAGCTGTTTGCTTTCTTTTACTTCTAACCCATCAAATGAATTTTTTACTTTTTGTAGTTTTTTCTTTATTAACTTCTCAATAGATTCATTTTTCTTATCGTTTTCTAGATATTTTTCAATAAACATATCTATATCTATAAGTAATCTTTCTACTTTATTCTCCAGGATTTCCTCTTCTTCTTGCATCGTAGCTTCTGTTTCTTTTTCTTTCCCTTTATCTTTTTTAGTATTTTCTCTCTGGGAAGTTGAAGATGCTATCTTCCTAGATTCTTGAGATGAATACGTCTGGTTATTTGAGATTAAATTTGAAGATGTTCTTTTGTTTTGGTACTCCTTTTTTCCTTTTCCACTCGGATCGTCTATATGCATTAGGTCTGCTTTTTCACTTAGAGCCTCTGTATCCATCCATTCTGATTTTAGCAAAGGAACAAAATGGAGCTTATCTTGTACATTAATAATTATAGGAACATCACCTGCCTGTATCAACGTTTGTGCTTCTCCTTGGCTAATAGCCTTATATTCTTCCTGATTAACTAAATGATAACTAACAACTGGATGTCCTGTTTCTGGATCTTTTAATACTTCTATTACACAAATATTTTTAAGAATCAGCTTTTTACATAAAATTTGTCCTTCTACCCATGGACTGCCCCAGATAGGACTTCTTCCATAGAAATTTTGCTCACATTCATCTGCCGTGTATTGCACCATATAATATTCATCTTTATCTTGATCAATTCCCCCATACTCTTCCTGTTTCCATTTATCTACTAATTCCTTATTTTCTAGATAAAATTCATGGCAAAGCACACGTAAATACTTAACATCATTTATATCCGTATGATTAATTATATTTAGCCATTTGGCTAAAGCATCAAAAAAACAATCTCCATTATCATAAGCGTTGCCTAATACATAACCTGCAGGTAATTGATTTAATAAAGCTCTTTCAAGAGAGGCATTTAATTTTAACCCTTTACGTATTCTGTCTCCTTGTTTAGTTTCTCCACTACCTTCTTCTCCTTGCATGCCTCCCATTACTCCCATATCTCCTACATATACAACCTCTTTCATAACATGGATATATCGTTTTTGCCAAGCTGTATTGCTAATAGCTTTTCCCGAGCAACTTAAGTTAGAGGATATCTTGACAGGTAATACCTGCCTAGTGAAGCCTACAGGGTATTTATATTTCACAACAGCTTGTAAGCTACCTTCTTTTTGCTGTTCAAAACTTACTTGATATCCTCCCTTTGCCATACATACTTGTCCTTGTAACAAGCTTAATGCCTTTTTTGCATGTCTATGGCTTGGAGTTGGAGTAGCAATTCTTTTTGTTATTGCAGCTTTTGGTCTGCCAGCTGAAGTATGCTCGTCATCTAGCTGATGGTTACCAAGTACTGTAGTTCTATTAGATTTAGCTATAGATGTACTAGAATAGCCTTTATGCCGCGAGCCGATTATTGCTTGATGGTTGTTAGATGGAATAGATTGAATGGTGCTTTCTCTTGCTGTAACAGGAACATCTCCTTGAGCCACGACAAGTTGATTAAGTTCATTTTTAATAGAAGACGCTACAGTTCCTGTTATACTATTAATAGATTGATTATTAGCTAATTGGTTATTTAGAGCGCCTGCATCCACTTTTACGCTTTTAGACTTTGTGTGTGTTGCTGATATTTTATCAATTTTGGGTTGAATTTGTATATTGGGTGTAGAACAACTCTCTAAAAGAAAGCAGCTAAGTAATAACTGAGCTACTAATTGCTGAAATACTTTATTATTCTTTCTCATAATTATGGTATTTACAAAATTTATAAGAACAAAACTCAAAGTGATTACATGTTAGCCTGGTATTATTTTATATGCAAGCATAAGTATGAATTATTTATTATTTTTTTTATATTTTGTGCTAGCCCAATAGTAATACTAATAGTATTGGTTGGATGAGTTTATGAGAACTATAGTTATATATAGGGGTTTAAAGTCCAAATAGATGAGAAATTATTAATCCTCTTTTTTTCTGTCTCTGTTGTAAAATCAATTAAGCTTTTAGTACCTAAAAAGGTAGCTTATTCCTGCTGTTTAATTTTGTAAATAAGGAAATTATTTGTTAATATATATTCCTTAACTAACTCTAGGCTATGAAAAGTACTTATTCCTTAATACAGCAATATACATCTTGTGTTTTACTTGTAAGCTTACTGTTGCAGAGTTGTGATGGTTTTTCTAATTTGCCTTTACCTAATTCGGATGAAAAGGCCAATAGCATACAACCTATTGATAAAATAGATTATCAACCCATATTAAATCAAAAACTTATAGCAGCAGGTGGACATACTGTTACTGTTTATCAAGAAGCAGATGGAACAATAAAAGCCAGTGTAGAAATCGCAGGTGAGAAGAATAAAGTTTACAATTGCGTGCCTGTGGCTGTAGAAAGAGGTACTAATATAAAAGCCTTCCCTCAATTACCTAAAAAAGTGCAACAAGGCCATATTCAAATTCAATTTAACAAAAAAGGACAACCAATAGGAGCAGCTTTACGCAAGCCAGGATTGATGGGTGGAGGTAACATTATTGCTAAACTTCGTGAAAATCTAGATGAAGGCTGCTGTGAAGATGAAAAAATCGAAGAGCAAATAGAGGAAGAAATAAAATATAAACAAGAAGAGCAAATAAAGGAACTAGTCGTGCCAAATAGCAGTAGTGCTAGCGCCACTAGTAGTATGCTTATAAATAAAGAAAATATAACGACTCGCTCTTTGGATATACACCCTTGCACTTCTATCCAGTCTATATCTTTAAGAAATCCTTCAATTAAAGGCAAAGAGAAAGATGGTGAGGAAGAAACATCGGAAGAAGCAGAGCAGGATAAAAGGAAAGAAGGGGCTGTATCTGTCGTTTTACGTCAAAATCAAATTGAAGGAAGAAGATCTTCAATTAAAGGCAAAGAGAAGGATGGCGTGGAAGAAACAGCGGAAGAAGAAGCCGAGCAGGATAAAAGAAAGGAAGAGGAACTCGAGGGTATACATATAAGTAAACAGTTAGCTATATGGGAAGTTAAAGAGAATACAAATCACTTAAAGAAAAGAAACCCCTTTCTAGTATTAGGGTCTGCCGGCGTTGGAAAGAGTACTATCATTAATTATTTATTAGGAAATAGATTGTGTAGGGGTCTTTATGAAGGAGAAGATGTAATTAAGCCCGTAAATACTTCAGCAAATTCTATAAAGTGTTATCCCCAAATAGGACACGGGGTAAAACCACAGACTTTGCTTTCATCTGTTTATATAGATGATTCTTCCCCATTTGCATATTGTGATTGCCCTGGATCTAAAGGGAATAGTGTAAAATTAAGACGTTTTCAGGAAATTGTAGGGTTAAAATATAGGCTTGAGCGTGTAGAAGAGATAAAAGGAATATTAGCTATTCTGGACGTGGCTGATATATTTAAGAGTAGGCCAGTCGAAACAATAGAATTTTGTAGAATATTGGGTTATATGCTTGATACTAATCTATTTGGCCAATCAATTTTATTTGTTTTTAATAATAAAAATGGGAAGGATAGAGATTTAACCGAGGTACGTAAGAGAATACTCGACATAACAACTGATGAAGAGGAAAAGATGGTAGACTTAAACTCACAAATAGGAAATGAAACGGAAAGTATGGAAATTCAAGAGATTTCTGAAGGCATATCCGTCTTAAAAGCTATATATAACAATCTACATAATAATCATCCAATTAGATTATTAGATGATTTTACAAGTAAAGCTACGATAGAGAGTCTTCTTCAAGATTTTACACCTATTCCTAAAGACAGCTTTAAGTTCCTAAATTATCATAAGGAACCCGACCAATTCGCTAAGCAATTATATAGCTCTATAAGGGGATTATTAATTGGTGTTAAAAAATACACAGGTTTTTTTAATCTTTTTGAGCCAAATAGCAGATACCACATTAGACTTGCTTCGTATGAGCAAGAATTAGCATTTTTAATAGATTTATATAAGAACTGTATACGTGAAATACTTGATAATAGACCTACTTTCGCATTATTAAACCAAATAGATACCCAAGTAGATGATATGAAAACTGCTTTAGCAGAGTGTATAGCCAAATTAGACGAATTAAGAAAGGTAATGCCCAGAGGAAGTGATACACCACCAGCAGATGAAAGCAATCTACCATATAGTCCTCCATTTAAATTACAACATTCAACAGCATTAGAAGATATGTCAGAACAGATAAAGGAAGCAAAGAGGCTATAATATTGATACATGGTATTGTTAAACTGAAATAGTTTTTGGTATAAAAATATCCATTTCAATTTAGGGCCTGTCTTCACAAATAGTTAAGTCTATTTAAGAGGATCATAGAGTGAGCAATCATCACCATATTTTCTGCTGATTTGTCAGCTATTTTTAGAAAGCCTTCTAAAATGGTTAAACCAAGCCAATGTACGTTCACCAATCCATCGATTTGCTATAACTGACCACCCAGCAGTAATTACGCTGGGTGGTTACAATGGTTTTCTTTAATACCTGTTCAACAAACACTTTCATGGTTTTTCGATAACCAGCATCAGCACAAATACCCTTGATGGTGGGGTATTTTTTCAATGCTCTTCTAAATACTTCACATCCTGCAACAGTATCATGTATATTAGTTGCATGCACAGTAATTTCTAGCAAATGCCCTTGGCTATCAGTAACTATATGGCCTTTACGTCCCTTTATTTTGTTTTCCACCATCAATGCCTCTACTTTCAGCTGTACTAGTTACTTTTACACTTTGTGAATCAATAATGCTATAGCTTAGATGTGCATTCCTACCTAGCTGCAGTCGGCTCTTTTTCACCAGGGATTGCATTACTTGCTCCCAAATAGCTTTATCCTTTGCTCGTTTATAAAAGCTATAAACTGTTTTCCAAGGGGGATAGTCTTTCGGTAAAAAGCGCTATTGGCAGCCTGTTTGAATGATATAAAATACCGCATTGATTAACATGCGTTGGTTATACTTACTATACTTACGACTTTTGCCATAATTCCCTTTATCAAAATAACCTTTAATTAAAAACCATTGTTTGTCGGTTGAATTGCTGAGATAGCTCATCATATACCTCCTTTGACTTAACTATTATTCCGCTATTTTAATCAAATTTATCTAATCTGTGAAGACAGTTTCTTGGAATTGTAAATATTACTGATTTGGATAATCAGGCTTATTACTCCTATTATTAACTAATACTTTCAAGAACTTTTGCAGAGGCAGCATTTACTTCTGCCAAATCCCTTTCTATTTTCAGGTTGTCAATAATAAAATTCTGTCTTTCTTGGGTGTTTTTACCCATATAGAAACTTAACAGTTGATGGATAGATGTATCTTTACGTAGTGTAACAGGCTCTATACGCATTTTTGCCCCTATAAAGTTTTTAAATTCATCGGCCGATATTTCTCCTAATCCTTTAAAACGTGTTATCTCTGGTTGTTTACCTAATTGCTGTATGGCTTGTTGTTTTTCCGTTTCATTATAACAGTACAAAGTTTTTTGCTTATTACGGACTCTAAATAGAGGTGTCTCTAATAAGTACACATGTCCATTACGCACTAGTTCAGGAAAGAACTGTAAAAAGTAGGTAAGTATGAGCAGACGAATGTGCATACCATCTACATCAGCATCAGTAGCAATAATCACTTTACGATATCTTAAACCTTCTAAGCCATCTTCTATATTAAGTGCATGCTGCAATAAGTTAAGCTCTTCGTTTTCATACACTAGCTTTTTTGTATATCCAAAGCAGTTGAGTGGTTTGCCACGTAAAGAAAACACAGCTTGGGTTTGTACATCGCGTGATTTGGTAATTGAACCACTAGCAGAATTTCCCTCTGTAATAAAGACCATAGAATTATCTCGATCTTTATGAGTTGTATTATAGTGTATCCTACAATCCCGTAACTTTTTATTATGTAAACTTGCCTTTTTAGCCCTTTCATTGGCTAATTTTTTTATGCCAGCAATATCTTTACGTTCTCTTTCAGACTGTAAGATGCGGCTAAGTAGTGCCTCTGCTGTATCAGGATTTTTATGTAAATAGTTATCTAGCTCTCTTTTGACAAAATCATTAATAAAGGTACGGATAGAAGGTCCTTCTGGACCAATTTGTTGAGATCCTAGTTTGGTTTTTGTCTGAGATTCAAAAACAGGTTCTTGCACTCTAACAGATATGGCACCTACTACAGAAGCACGGATGTCAGTAGCATCAAAATCTTTTTTGTAGAAATCGCGGATGGTTTTTGCAAAGGCCTCTTTAAAAGCTGCCAAATGCGTACCACCTTGGGTGGTAAACTGGCCGTTTACAAATGAATAATATTCTTCTCCGTATTGGTTGTTATGCGTTAGGGCTATTTCTATGTCTGTATCCTTCATATGGATGATAGGATAGCATAAGGATTCCTCATCTGTCTTGCGATTTAGTAAATCTAGCAATCCATTTTTAGAAAAATATTCCTGCCCGTTTAAATAAATCTTGAGGCCTGCATTTAAAAAGGCGTAGTTCCATAGTTGCTCTTCAACAAAATGAGGTAGGAAACGGAAGTTATTAAAAAGCGTAGGGTCTGGTTCAAAAGAAATTAAAGTGCCATCTTTTTCTTTAGTATCTTGGATAGGACTTTCTTCTAAAAGTTTTCCTTGAGAAAATATGGCTATTTTTGTTTTTCCTTCTCTAAAGGATTGTACTTTAAAATGTGCTGAAAGCGCATTAACAGCTTTTGTTCCTACTCCATTAAGCCCTACCGATTTCTGAAATGATTGCGTATCGTATTTACCACCTGTATTAATTTTTGATACACAATCCACCACTTTACCAAGTGGTATACCTCTACCAAAATCACGCACAGTTACTTGATGGGCAGTTAGTTGTATATCAATTCGCTTACCATATCCCATTACATACTCATCAATGCTGTTGTCAATAACTTCTTTAAATAGCACATAAATACCGTCGTCTTGTGCAGAACCATCTCCAAGCTTACCGATATACATGCCTGGACGTAAGCGAATATGTTCTCTCCAATCTAGAGATCGTATATTGGCTTCTGTATACTGGTGATTAATCATATTTGGATTGCATTGGGTTATAGTAAAATTGATAATATAGAATTGTTTGTTAGATATTGTGCCTTCTATATTGGATGGCTGTTGCTTCTGTTAGCTGTAATTTACTACTAAGTAAGATATTTAAGTATTATCTGTTAGTTATAGTAAATAACAAAACTAATATGAGTTTTTAAAGTATATAATTTACCCCACTACTATAAAATATTAACAGAACCTAGCAATTGCTTGCCAGGCTGTTTATTATGCTAGTTTCACTATACACCTTTAATTATGATGTATATATATCCAGCTTTTCCTCTAATGCTATTTTACTAAGTCCACCTACTATATGCTCTACAGCTTGGCCATTTTTGAAAATGATCATAGTAGGAATACTTCTGATACTATACTTGGTAGGTGCCTGAGAATTTTCATCTATATTAAGTTTATAGATATCAGCTTTACCTTCATATTCTTTTGCAAGTTCATCTATAATAGGGCTCATCATACGGCAGGGTCCACACCAAGGTGCCCAGAAATCGACTAATACAGGATTTGAGCTTTGCAATGCTTTGTCAAATTCTGCATCAGTAAGATGTATATCTTTTTCTTCGTTCATAGTATAAAATGTTTATACGTTGTAAGATTATATGGTACTCAAGTATAAATATAGTAATTTTTTAACTTAACAAGCAACAAAGCCATAAAAAGGCAGTGTTAATGAGTAAGTTGATAAGGGCTTTCTGTGAGCTGGCTAAGTGTATGTAATAACTCATCAGAAGGGTGAACCCGATACTTGAAAGCTTGCAATGATACTTGCATGGCTTCGCTGGCATCGGCTATATGTAATCTTAAACAGCAATTACCTGTATTTTTAGTGACGAGGCTCCTTAATTCTGTAATAAATTGAGGTGTTATCTTTTCAATAGGTACAGCAATACTTAAATTCTTGCCTAGTTTATCTCTTAACTCGCCCAATAAGCTAATTTTCTGAGGCTTATATTCCCATGTGTCTGTCTGATTATATCTCTCTGTAACTACTCCTGTAATATGTACAAACATCCCTTTTTGTAGCATATGCTGATTTTTAAGGAAATCTTCTCCAAAGAGGGCTAGATCGAGTGTTCCATGATAATCCTCTAAAATGAATAAACCAAAAGGACGTCCTTGCTTATTGTATTTAATACTGCATTCTGTTATCATGCCTGCCACTCTAACTTCTTTTTGTTTAAATGTAAGTACGTTTTGTGTATGGCCATCACAGAAATTGGCTAGCTCCACTTTAAACTGGTCTAATGGATGTCCTGAAATATAGAAACCTACCAATTCCTTTTCCATACCCAGCTTTTCAATTTTATCGTAAGGCTCACAGTTTGGTATAGGTGGCTTTTGGATATATTGAAAATCATCATCCATACCAAATAATGACTGTTGTGCGGAGGCTTTTTCTTGTTTTATTTGGTTGCCATATTGAATAGCTTTTACAAGCAAGTTCTGTTCTCCATCAGCTGCAAATAGATATTGTCTGCGATGATAGCCTGTAAACCCATCAAAAGCACCAGCCATAGCTAAGGATTCAAGAGTTTTTTTGTTAACCATTCTTAAGTCTACTCGTTCTACAAAAGAGAATATATCTGTAAAATGGCCGTTTTTTTCTCTTTCTGCTATAATATGGCTTACTGCTCCTTCGCCAGCTCCTTTGATAGCTGTTAATCCAAATCGTATTTCTTGTTTTGGTGTAACATCGAAATTGACCTGGCTCTCGTTAATATCGGGACCTAGCACTTGAATGCCTTGCCTAATACACTCCTCCATAAAAAAGCTGATCTTACCAATATCATTTTGGTTATGTGTTAGCACAGATGCCATATATTCGGCAGGGTAGTGGGCTTTAAGATATGCCGTCTGATAAGCAATAACAGAGTAGGCAGCTGAGTGGGCTCTATTAAATCCATATTGAGCAAATTTTTCCATTACCTCAAAGATCTCAATAGCTTTTGCGTTAGGGATGTTATTTTTTTCTTGTGCTCCTTTTACAAATACTTCCCGTTGTTTAGCCATTTCTTCTGGTTGCTTTTTACCCATTGCTTTACGCAACAGATCTGCTCCTCCTAAGCTATAGCCAGCAATAATTTGAGCAGTTTGCATAACCTGTTCTTGGTATACCATAATGCCATAGGTATTTTTTAAAATATCTATAAGCAGCGGATGTGGGTAGTCAATTTTTTCTTGTCCATGTTTGCGCGCTATGAAATTAGGGATAAATTGCATGGGCCCTGGCCGATATAATGCATTCATGGCAATGAGCTCTTCAAACTCTGTGGGTTGTAGCTTCTTTAGCCATTGGCGCATTCCTTCAGACTCAAACTGGAATGTAGCTATTGTATCGCCTTGTTGGTATAGCTTAAAGGTTTTAGGATCGTCTAGCGGTAGCTGTTCAAGGTCGATCTTTGTGCCATGAAGCTTTTCAATAAGTGCTATGGCATCTTTGATAATAGATAAAGTTTTTAAGCCCAAGAAGTCCATTTTGAGCATACCTACTTTTTCTACTACAGAGCCATCATACTGGGTTACCAAAAGGTCTGAGTTCTTATCCGTTTTTACAGGAATATGATTCAGAAGATCATCAGGGGCAATAATAATACCAGCAGCATGTACACCGGTATGCCTAGCAGAACCTTCTAATGTTTCTGCTAAGGACAATACTTTCCCTTCAAGCGTATTGCTATTCTTTTTAAGTTCTGCTAACTCTAGTACTTCCTCAAAAGCTTCTGGCAAAGTAATGCCCAGCTTTTCAGGCACTAACTTGGCTATATAATTAGTTCGTTCTAGTGGCAACCCTAAAACACGTGCCACATCCCGAATAGCTGATTTGGCTGCCATACTACCAAATGTGATAATATGGGCAACTTGATTTTTGCCATACTTATCTACTACATAGTCTATTACCTTTTGGCGACCTTCGTCATCAAAATCGATATCTATATCTGGCATAGATACCCGTTCAGGATTTAAGAATCGTTCAAAGAAAAGGTTATAGCGTATTGGATCAATGTCCGTAATGCCAATGCAATAAGCCACCACTGAACCTGCTACAGAACCTCTGCCAGGGCCTACAACAACTTGTAAGTTTTTAGCTGCCTGGATAAAATCTTGAACAATAAGAAAATAGCCTGGGAAGCCCATTTGTTGTATTACTCCTAACTCATAGTTGATACGAGCTTCTAGGTCTGCACTAATAGTGCCAAAGCGCTTTTTAGCACCTTCTATAGCTAAGTGCCTAAGGTAGCTGTCCTGGCTAGTAAAGTCTTGTGGTAGTTGGAAGACAGGTAGTAATATATCACGTTCTAGAGAGGGGGTATCAATTTTGTCGATGATCTCCTGGGTATTGGAAACGGCTTCTGGAATATCATGAAATAGTGTTAGCATTTCTTGTGGTGACTTTAAAAAAAACTGGTCACCATTAAAGCGCATCCTATTAGGATCATTATAATCTTTTCCTGTTTGTAAACACAGTAAGATATCTTGGGCTAGGCTGTCTTGTTGTTCTACATAATGGACATCGTTGGTTGCTATGACCTTTACTTGATACTTTTCAGCCCATTTAAGTAAGACCTCGTTACATTTGTCTTGTTCTTTTAACCCATGCCGCTGTAACTCTATGTAGTAATCTTCGCCGAAAATATTGAGCCATGTTAGAAATACTTTTTCGGCTGCTTCTTCACCCTTGCGCATAATAGCTTGGGGTACTTCGCCTGCTAGGCAGCAAGTTGTAGCAATTAAGCCTGTGCTGTATTTTTTAAGAAGTTCTTTGTCAATTCTCGGTTTATAATAGTATCCTTCTAAAAAGCTGATAGAACAGAGTTTTGTTATATTTTTATAGCCTATCTCGTTTTTGGCTAGCAGAAGCTGATGGTACCGTGTCTTTTCTTTAAAGTCATGCATATCAGCTGCGAGGTAAAATTCGCAACCAATAATAGGCTTGATAGATTGTTTTTTTGCTTGCGCTACAAAATGCGGTACTCCAAACATGTTGCCATGGTCTGTAATAGCAAGCGCTTGCATGCCTAACTGTTTAGCTTTTCCAAACAGTTTATTAATTTTAGCGGTGCCATCTAGCAATGAATATTGTGTATGGCAATGTAAGTGGGTAAATTGAGTCATATTTTACAAATATAGGCCAATTGGTTGTGCAAGCAAGGCACACTTTTCGTCCATATTTGGCCATTTTGAGTTAAGCTAATAGCGCGTGGATACACGCGCTATTAGTATATTGAATTAAGCAGGTAGTTGTAGTTCGTATTAACGATATAGCACGCTATTGAGTGCTTGTATGGTTTTTTCTACATTAGGTAATATCTCTTGTATTAAGGTAGATGCATAGGGTAGAGGAACATCTGCACTATTGACCTTAATGACAGGGGCATCTAAGTAATCAAAAGCATGTTTTTGTACTTGGTATGTTATTTCAGAAGCAATAGACGCTAAAGGCCAAGCTTCTTCTACAATAACTAATCTATTTGTTTTCTGTACTGATTGTATCACGCACGCCAGGTCTAAGGGGCGTACTGTTCGCATGTCAATAAGTTCAACATCTATACCTTGGCTTTGTAATTGTTTAGTAGCTTCCCAAGCTATTTTCATCATTTTTCCAAAGGATACTAAGGTAGCATCTTTACCAGGTTTTACTATATCTGCTTTTCCTATAGGAATTAAGTACTCTTCTTCTGGTACTTCGCCTTGGTCACCATACATGAGTTCAGATTCCATAAATATAACAGGGTCATTATCTCGAATAGACGATTTAAGTAAACCTTTGGCATCGTATGGATTAGAAGGTACCACTACTTTTAAACCAGGACAATTCGCATACCAGTTTTCAAAATTTTGTGAGTGCTGAGAGCTAAGCATACCTGCGTTGCCTGTAGGCCCTCTAAATACAATGGGTACAGGAAATTGGCCACCTGACATAGACATCATCTTGGCAGCTGAATTGATAACCTGATCTATGGCTACTAAAGAGAAATTGAAAGTCATAAACTCTATAATAGGCCGTAAGCCATTCATAGCAGCTCCTACACCTAGACCAGCAAAGCCTAGTTCAGAAATAGGGGTGTCTATGATTCTTTTAACCCCAAACTCTGTTAACATGCCTTGGCTGACTTTGTAAGCCCCATTATATTCAGCTACTTCTTCGCCCATTAAGAAGATCTGGTCATCTCTTCGCATTTCCTCTGACATGGCTTCTTGGAGGGCTTGTCTAAATGCTATTTTTCTCATGAAGTGAAAAGATTTTTAATTGGCAAATATAATAAATACCTTGAGTAATCTGGCTACCATTTGTATGAAAACTAGTCAAAGATTAAACTTTATAAGTGTACAATAAAATACGCTGTCAAACATTTATCCTTCTTTTAGATATTCATTAATGGCTATACGTAATTCTTGTGCTGACAGGTTATGTTCTAGTATGCCTTTACGCGCTATTGAAATCTGCCCAGTTTCTTCTGAAATGATTACAACTAAAGTGTCAGTAATTTCTGACATTCCAATGGCAGCTCTGTGCCTAAGTCCAAATTGTGCCGGTAAGTTTTGTCGTTCTGTAACAGGTAAAATACAGCGGGCTGCTATTATTTTAGCTTGGTAGATGATAACTGCGCCATCATGTAGCGGGCTTTCCTCATTAAATATAGCTAAAAGTAGTCTTTTGGAGATTAAAGCATCTAAGAGATCTCCAGATTCTATATAAAATTTTAAATCCTCTGTGTTGGAAAGGACAATAAGGCCGCCTGTATTAGTACCACCTAGTATTTTAGATGCTTCTACGATAGCTGTAATATTAAAAGATAAATCAGCTTTCTTTTTTAGTCCAGGGATACGTACTAATAGCTGTTTCCCACTCAAAAAAAATAAACTTCCCAGTGTAGAAAGGAATTTTTTAATTTCGTATTGGAAAAGTATAACAGTTGCTATAGCACTTATGCCTGTAACCTGCCGTAATATTTGCCCAAGTAACCGCATTCCTACTTTATCAGCTAGCCAGGAGATAAGATAAACTGTTGAGAATCCTAAGATTGTTTTAACAGCAACGCTTCCTCTGATCAGCTTATACAGTTGATAAAGTAATAGGCTAACAAGTAAAATGTCTATAATATCAACTGGCGTAAGAGTTGATAATCCTAGGTTATATGCGATCACTTATAATCTTTAATTAATTTGAGGGTTGAAGTAATGAGCGCTAAAGAATAAAAAATATTTAAATTAGACTACTAATAAATATGAAAAATTACCAAAAAACTATATTATGAGCTATTGAAAAAGAGATAAAACTAAAAATAAATTTAAATTTGGGTAAAGAGAATATTCTTAAGCTTAGCTTTTAGCTTAAAAATATTGTTGGAAAGGGGATAAATAATCTCATGTTTAACCGCATCTTCCTGATGCCTCTGTAGCTTGCTAAGCATATTGTCTATTCTATATTGTCCCTCAATGCAACTTTATACAATTTATTAAATATCAAAAAGCATATTATAGGTAAATATAAGTATGAATTTTCTTTATTTACTGAGAAGTATTTTGTATAGGACATTTATAGAATCAGTAAAAGAATATTTTATTAAGAAGAAGTTGATGAAAATCTTAAAATAAGATAAAAATGTATGTGGGCCCACCAGGACTTGAACCTGGGACCACCTGATTATGAGTCAGGTGCTCTAACCAACTGAGCTATAGGCCCTTATACTGTGTTGATCTGTGTACGGAAAACGGTATTTGTTGAAGTTATATGCAATTATTGGTGCATATACTCTAAAATTACCACAACACCAATCATATATACCACAAATATACATAATTTTACAAATATGAAAGCACAATCACTATCAAATAAATATCTTATTGTAGTAGTAGGGCCTACAGCTGTAGGAAAGACCGACCTTTGTGTACATATAGCTCAGCATTTTAAGACCGAAATTATTTCGGCTGATTCTAGACAATACTACCAAGGCATGCGTATAGGCACAGCACAACCTACTATAGCGCAGCGGCAAGAAGTAATGCATCATTTTATTGATTGCTTTCCTATAGATACATTTTATAGTGCAGGTAAATTTGGTAAAGAAGCGCTCGATTTAATGAGCGATTTATTTAATAAACATCAATATCTTCTTCTTACTGGAGGTTCAGGGTTGTATATCCACGCAGTTTGTGAAGGGCTTGATGAAATGCCTGAAATATCTCCAGAGATTAGGGACTACTTTAATAATAAATATAGAAAAGAAGGATTAAGTGCACTTGTTAAAGAATTATCTATACAAGATCCTGATTATTATAAAATAGTGGATTTAAATAATCCACAACGAGTTATAAGAGCTCTTGAGGTTTGTGTGGCTACTGGAAAACCTTATTCTCAATTTCGGTTACAAAAAAAGGAAGAGCATGTTAGGCCTTTTAGAATGATAAAAATAGGTTTGAACCTTGACCGTAATTTACTTTATCAACGTATTGACCAACGCGTAGACCAAATGATGGAACAAGGTTTATTAGAAGAAGTTAGGGCACTATACCCATATAAACATTATAACGCTTTGCAAACGGTTGGGTATCAAGAATTGTTTGGCTATTTGGATAAGCGACACACTCTTGAAGAAGCCGTTAGTTTAATTAAAAGAAACACTAGAAGGTATGCTAAAAGGCAGCTTACATGGTTTACAAGACAAGCTGATATTAAGTGGTTTTCTCCCAATGAGCTAGAAGCTATTATCGGTTATATACATGCTTTTACAGGAGATATAGGAATAAGTTAACTACTGCATTGCTTGTAAAGCTTTAAGAATATATTAAGTATTAAAATTACTGTAAGGTTTTTTGTTGCTATTAAAGAATATAATTAGGTGGATTTTCAATTAAGATACTACCATTATAACTTAGGTTTACCTTTATAATTAGTCTTTATAAATTTGTAACTGTATAGGTAAAACTAAATTCAGTAAAAAAACTCAAATTTAGTTGGCTAATTTCAGTTATTCTTCTAACTTTATGCTCAATAAAACGCATGCCCGATAAGCAAAAAATATTCTTAAAATATTTGGAGAGCTGCTTAATAGGTTGTTAATTTGCAATGTTTCAAATATATAAATTTTAATTTTTAAGTAAAACCCGCCTTAGTTAGGCGCTTTAAATGAGGGTTTAAAGTTTTAACTAGGCTTTATATAAAGTTTAATACATATGACTAATATAGTAAAAAAAATGAAAAATGTGAACTCTTTAGCTTTGTTCACTAAGTTAGTAGGGCTAGCAGTAGTGTTTAGCGTAACTTCTTGTGGTTGTGGTAAGAATGAGAATGAAAATTTGGTTGCAACATTCCCTACTGAAGTTAAAAATGGTGGTAAAATTGAAGTTGAATTAGAAGCTAAGAATGGTGAAGTTAAAAAATTAGATGAGTACAAAATAGAGCTTGTTAGCGTAGTTGTTTATAAAGATGCTGATTTTAAGGACCAAGTTACTGATGATACTATTGCTAAATCTATAGAAATTACGCAAAATGGAAAAAGCTTAAAAGAGCTAGCAGGCGATAGTCTTGCAAAAGATGCCAAAAAGAAAATTGAGCTTGAAGTAAAAGACACAAAAGGTGCTGCTCAGTTTGTTAAGTTTACTATTAGCATTCTAAAAAATGGTAAAGCTATTGCAAGTGCAGATAAAAAAGTAATAAATTGGTCTAAATAATCAATTTGGTACTATTTTTATCATATTAAATAGAATAAAAGGGAAGTTTTAACAAAGAACTTCCCTTTTTATTTATTATACATAAGTGTATGAAATTAAAGGAGGCTATTTTGCTTATATTTGCTTTAAGATAATACTTTATTGTGTGGGAAATATATTAAAATTCATATAAATATAATCCAATATAAAATCTTTGAATGGATGAGAGGCACTATTTTAATTTAACAATGCTCAAGGTTTTAGCTTATTTTGTGCTATTTACTTTTACCTGGTAACTCTTTTAAGTAATTATTGATATATATATTAATAATCAACAGAGATAACATTCTTTTTTAACTAGGAAGATTATAAAAAAATTGGTTTATTATAAGGTAATGTAAAAATTGTTATAATGACATGCTTACAATAATATACTTGTCTTATACAGCAAGATGTGAATTTTAAGTAAAATTATAGGTTTGTAAAATGCAATATGGAATTTTTAAATTATCCCTTTCATTCCTAAACATACCTTTTATCTATTCTAGGACTATCTCTTAACTACCTGTAAATCTTGAAGTTATATAAAATAAATGTTAAGATTTACTACCAATTGTCACAATAAATCTTTAACTTTTAAATAGAGCAGAGTCGTAAAAGGAGAGATTAGCAATTCGTTAAATTTAAAAGTTATGAGATATGCTAAAATAAAAACAAGGAAAACTATCATGTTTTCCTATGTACCTATATTTGCTTTACTAACACTTATTGTATGTATGAGTTGTGGTGGAAAGTGTAATATTGAAGAAAAACCAAAAATAATTTCTAATCAGCAGAAAGATGTTGATCACACAGATACTCCTGTTACCGATGGAGCTAACAAGCGTATTAATGAGCAGTGGGTATGTATAACCTGTAACTATATAAGTGAAAAGCCAAATGAGGTGTGTCCAGGTTGTAAAAAAGTAAGGCAACAGCTAGCTACTACACTTCAACAATCAAAAGTAGGGCTAGGTGTTAAGAATAAAACACAAACTAATTTGGGTTTGTCAGCTGATGTTGCGGAAGATTGTCCAGTATGCTTTGAAGAGGATGCTGTAAAGGTTAATGGAGCTCATATGTGTGAACAGTGTAAAAAGTCCATTTGTGTTCCTTGCTATAAACAAATGCAAGACATAGATAAGCATTTTTGCCCACTTTGTAGATATGAGTTTGATGTTGATTAACTTTTTAAAAAATATAATAAAGTTGAATTAAATTTAGGAAAACACGCTTCCTTCTGAAAAAGGGAAGATTTTTCCATATATAGAAATACCAGAATAAATTCTTGTTTATTTATTTACATAGCTGGTAGCATATTCTTCCTATAGCTCTCTGCTTAGGATATTTAAGAATATATTAAACATAGCATATCCTATACCCTCTATTTACTACGTTTGTACGTAAGTATTAATATAAATTTTATATAGCTGTTTTTTATCTTAGAATAACTTATCCCACATAGATAGTGCAATATTAGTTTGACAAAGCTCGGTAGATACCATTTTACTTGCTAGCTGTAAGCTACTGACCATATCTATATCCCCAATTGAAGTATATTAAGAATTATTTGCTGTGCCAGAATAGGTAAAAATTGTTGGCTTCTGTAGCTATAATTTGTATATTCATTTCTGTAGCAATTTAAAGTGTTTATGAAAAGGTTCCTTAAGAAAATTTTAATTATTGCACTTGGCACTATGGTGGGAGGGTTTATAACCATAGCTCTTATTATAAGCCTAATAATAGGCATACAAAAACATACACTTAAACCTACTGTTCCTGTCAGATTAACTGACAAAACAGTTCTACGTATAGTGCTACATGGGCGATTGGTAGAAGAAGTGCATCAGCCATTACTGCAGGTTTTAACCAAAGAGAGACCACACGAAATTGATATTGTAACTATTAAAAATGCCATTTGTAGTGCACAAGAAGATAAATATATAGCAGGTATTTATTTAGAGGTAGGCGAATTGCTAGCAGGTTGGGCTACCTTAGCTGAATTAAGGAGTGCTTTACAAGCTTTTAAAGCTACAGGTAAGTTTATAGTTGCCTATGGAGAAAATTATAACTCTAAAAGTTATTATTTAGCTTCTTTAGCTGATGAAATAGTATTGCATCCTGCTGGAAATTTTGTTTTTACGGGTCTTAAGTTGACTGTACTGTTTTATAAGCAATTATTGGATAAGCTAGATATTGCTCCTCAGATATTCCGGGTAGGGCGTTATAAAAGTGCAGTAGAGCCTTTTATACAGTGTAGCATGAGTGAAGCTAGCAAAGAACAGAATCGTGTTTTGCTTGATAATATTTATGATCACCTTATTCAAGCAGTAGCCATACATAAAAATTTAGATCCGTCTGTTCTTAAAAGTATGGCTAATACACTTGCTATTACACAACCGCAAGAAGCATATAAGGCTGGTTTAGTTACTCAGGTGGGTTATTTTAATGATATAGAAGCGTTGTTTCGAGCTAAATTAAAACTAGCAGTGGCAACTAAAATTAATTATATAGACTTTGATACCTATCATAAAAATAAGCAACAGCATATAAAACAACATAGTAATAGAATAGCTGTACTGATAGCTTCAGGTGCTATTGTAGATAAGGAAATAGGACCTAATTATATTACTTCGAGCACCTTTGTAACAATGCTGCGAGAATTAAGAGAAGATTCAGATGTAAAAGCTATTGTACTTAGAATTAACTCTCCGGGTGGAAGTGCATTAGCTTCAGACACCATATGGAAAGAATTGATGCTAACTAGGGCATGTAAGCCTATAGTAGCTTCTATGTCAGATATAGCAGCCTCTGGGGGATACTATCTAGCTGCAGGTTGTGATTATATTTTAGCACATCCTACTACTATTACTGGCTCTATAGGTATCTATGGTCTTTATTTTGATGTTCATGCTTTGCTAAAAAATAAATTAGGTATTGTTGGAGATGTTGTTAAAACGAGCCCTTCAGCAGACATTTTTAGCCCAGTAAGGCCCTTTAGTGAGCATGAAAAAAATGTTATACAACAGCATATTGAAAGCGGATATGACAATTTTTTAGATAAAGTTGCTACAGGACGACAAATGAAAAAAGTAGATGTTGCACGTCTAGCAGAGGGCAGGGTATGGTCAGGTAGCTTAGCTAAAGAGCATGGTTTAGTAGATCAACTTGGAAGTCTAGAAGATGCTATTGAGAAAGCAGCAGTGCTAGCTGATTTACAACAATCTTACCAAGTGGATTATTGGCCTAAATCTAAGAATATATGGTTTAAAGAATTGATTATGCGTTGGTGTAATAATCAACATGCTAACTTATTACCTAGCCATTTAACAAATCCATATCATAATATGTTTAACTACATACAGGAGTTAATCAACAGACGTGGTGTACAAGCCTCGTTGCCATATACCATTGAAATTGAATAAGGTATTATTTAAAACTAAAATTCATCGGTAATTTACTGTTAAACATTATACGATTACCCTTGCAACACTACAATAGCTAGTAAATATCTCTATTGTAAATTGTTTTTTACTCTTATAAAATTATCACAGACTATGGCTGTTGCTAAAGCTGCATTA
>Ga0209916_1000436_pt1 | contig 67396 bp, 60 predicted proteins | sample ThiBio_1000_plan_FD_183956 | JGI IMG/M metagenome (GOLD analysis project Ga0209916, IMG submission 183956) | Wastewater bioreactor microbial communities from Cape Town, South Africa - Thiocy_solids_2 (SPAdes) | ecosystem: Engineered > Bioreactor > Thiocyanate-remediating > Anaerobic-Aerobic ... | reverse complement strand
AGATAGCGATCGATCGCTGGAACGCCACTCATCTTGCAACGCAGCTCTCGGGAGACGGATTCGAGCTGATAGGGTTCGGCCAGGGCTACGCTTCGATGAGTGCTCCTACAAAGGAATTCGAGCGGCGGGTACTGGCGCAGGAAATCAATCACGCGGGAAATGAAGTGCTCCAGTGGATGGCTTCAAACGTGAGCATCAAGCAGGATGAGGCGGGAAACATGAAGCCGGACAAGAGCAAATCGAATGGACGTATTGACGGGATCGTGGCGGCTTTAATGGCGCTTGGCCGGATCATGCAATACGACGATGAGCGCGGCAGCGTTTACGACAGCGGACAGATTACATTTGTTTGAATGATTGCTCAGCAGGGGCAGATGCAGCCTGAATGCATCCGGTAAGTCATGAGTGCGTAAACCGTGACAACCTGCGGCAGCTTGGCTCCAGAGCTGCGCGGCAGGTAAGAGATCAAACCCTGGTGGGCCAGCCCCCGGGGTTTCTCTTCTTTGCGGTTACAAATTGGTTACATTTTTAGGAATGCAAAAGACAACTGTGCAAGAGGATTTGGTAACTTATTGTTTTTATTGGTAGGCCGTGGCAGATTCGAACTGCCGACCAACGGATTAAAAGTCCGCTGCTCTACCGGCTGAGCTAACGGCCCATAGGTGCGAGGGGACGTGCATTATACCGGCTCACTCTCCCGATATAAAGTTTTTTGACCGCCTTGTAGAACACAAGGCTTGTAAACAGCTGCTCGAATTGCGTTTCATCACGGAACCGCTTTTGTTATTCTGTGCGGAGGCTTGTTGAAGGAATAATTTTTGAGCAGCGATGTGATCGTGATCGGTGGCGGCATTGCCGGGCTTGCCGCCGCGTGGGAATTATTGCGTTCGGGCGCGACAGTTACCGTACTTGAGCGCAGTCTTTGCGGTCAGGAAGCATCCTGGGCGGGTGCCGGCATACTCTCGCCGTTGCTGCCATGGGACTATCCGGAAGCGGTCACCCGGCTTACACAGTTCAGTGCCCATCTGTTTCCCCGGTTTGTTGAAGCGTTGCAGGCGGAAACGGGCGTCGATGCGGAATATCAGACCAGCGGCATGCTGGTGCTGCCCGATTCTTCCTCCCAGGCCTGTGTCGAACCGGAGACGTTTGCTAAATGCAGCCGGATGCTTCTGGCCAAGCGCTGGTGCGCTCGTCACGCCATACCCGTGCAGGAAGTTCAATCCAGCCAGATGGCTCCTTCGCTTAGGCGTGACACGGCAGCGCTCTGGCTGCCCGAAGTATGCCAGGTAAGAAATCCGCGTTTGCTGCAGGCGCTGATAAAGGCGGTGAAGGCGCTGGGCGGTAAAGTCATCGAGCATGCCAGGGTTGCCGGCTGGAAGATCGAGCGCGAATATGTCCAATCCGTCAGTACCGTAGCGGGCGAGCGTCATTCCGCAGGGCAGTATGTTGTTGCAGCGGGAGCATGGAGCAGACGGCTTCTGGCCGAGCATGCGGCAGCGCTGGAAGTCTGGCCGGTCCGCGGCCAGATTTTGTTGTTCAAGATGCGGCCAGGGTTGCTCGATCCGATAGTGCTCGACGAGCGGGACAATTTTTATCTCATCCCCCGCCGGGACGGGCACATACTTGCAGGCAGCACTCTGGAGGAAGCCGGTTTCGACAAAAGTACGACGCATGAAGCGCGGAAAACATTGCTTGCAAGGGCGCAGGCCCTGATTCCTGTTCTTGCTGAGGGGACGATCGCTGCGCACTGGGCAGGCTTGCGGCCAGCCTCACCTCGTAACATACCTGCAATTTCCGTGCATCCAGCGATCTCCAATCTGTATCTCAACAGCGGTCATTATCGCTACGGCGTCACCATGGCGCCCGGCAGCGCGCAGCTTATCGCCAACATGATTCTGGGCAAACTTCAGCCGCTTGATGTGACGCCTTATCAGTGGCCGGTTTGAACCCGATCAGCGGCGATTTGAACACGGTAAGCTCGAATCCAATAAGTCCGATTATCGACCAGGGAGGGCTGCTTGCGGAACTCATTCTTGTCGGCTTTATGCTGGGGGCGGGCAGTGATAACATTGCATCACTTCAATAAAGGACTCAATAAGGAACTCAGGGCATAGAATTATGGCTGGTCACAGCAAGTGGGCTAATATCAAGCACAAGAAAGCTGCGCAGGATGCGAAGCGCGGCAAGATTTTCACCCGCCTCATCAAGGAAATTACCGTTGCCGCGAGGCTCGGCGGCGGCGATCCGAACAGCAATCCGCGATTGCGTCTGGCTGTCGATAAGGCTTACGAGCAGAACATGCCCAAGGAAAACGTCGAGCGCGCAATCAAGCGCGGCAGCGGTGATCTGGAAGGCGTGAATTACGAAGAAATACGCTACGAAGGGTATGGCATTGCCGGTGCGGCCGTGCTGGTCGACTGCATGACTGACAATCGCGTGCGTACCGTGGCGGACGTGCGGCACGCTTTTACCAAATACGGCGGTAATCTCGGCACGGATGGTTCGGTAGGTTTTCTTTTCAAGCACTGTGGCCAGTTGCTGTTTGCCCCGGGCACGGATGAAGACAAACTGATGGAAATAGCCCTGGAAGCCGGGGCCGAGGACATTATCAGCAATGATGATGGCAGCATCGAAGTCATCACCGCGCCGTATGAATTTGTCGCGGTGAGGGAAGCGCTGGAGAAAGCAGGATTCAAGGCGGAGCTGGCCGAAGTGATCATGAAGCCTGTCAATGAAACCGAATTGACCGGAGACGATTCGGTAAAAATGCAAAAGCTGCTCGATGCTTTGGAAAGCATCGACGACGTACAGGAAGTCTATACAACCGCGGTGATCGACTGAGCAGGTTTAACAGGGTTTTTGGCAGCAAAAGAAAAAAGGCAATCAAATCCGTATACTAGGCATAGACCCAGGCCTGAGGCTAACCGGTTTTGGAATTATCGACAAGACCGGCGGCAAGCTGGTCTACGTCAGCAGTGGCCGCATCAGGACAGTTGAGGGTGAATTGCCGTTGCGCCTCAAATCCATCATGGATCACCTCAACGAAGTCATCGCAGAGCACAAGCCTGATCATGTCGCAATCGAGCAGGTGTTTGTCAATGTCAATCCCAAGTCCACCTTGATGCTCGGGCAGGCGCGCGGAGCGGCGATATGCACGGCAGTACTGAACAACCTGTCCGTTGCGGAGTATACGGCGCTGCAGATCAAGCAGGCGGTGGTCGGCGAAGGCCACGCCCGCAAAGAACAGGTACAGGAAATGGTAAGAAGGCTATTGCGCCTTACCGGCCAGCCTGCGGCGGACGCCGCCGATGCCCTTGCCTGTGCTATCTGTCATGCCCATGGGGGGCTGGGGCTGGGCGCCCTGTCAACCGCAGGCTACCGGGTAAAACGGGGGCGCCTCATATGATCGGCAGAATAAGCGGGCTCCTGCTGGAAAAATTTCCCCCGCTGGTGCTGGTTGATGTCCAGGGCGTGGGTTATGAGATCGACGTGCCCATGAGCACGTTCTACAACCTGCCGGCCGTCGGCACGCAAATCACGCTCCACACTCATTTCGTCGTGCGCGAGGACGTGCATCTGCTTTTCGGTTTCGCTACCGAAGGCGAACGGCAGGCTTTTCGCCAGCTCGTCAAAATTTCCGGCATTGGGGCGAGAACCGCGCTTGCCTTGCTATCCGGCCTGAGTGTGGTTGACTTGCATCAGGCGGTGTCCGATCAGGATCCTGCCCGTCTGATCAGGATTCCCGGCATCGGCAAGAAGACGGCCGAGCGCTTGCTGCTGGAATTGCGCGACAAACTTGACCTGACTGTGCCCGCCATTCCAGGTGCCGCGGGAGTCCGGCGCCCCTCAATGGGAAGCGATGTGCTGAATGCCCTGTTGTCTCTGGGGTATAATGATCGCGAGGCCAATTGGGCGGTCAGGCAGCTATCCGTGGATCTCTCCGTTTCGGACGGCATAAAACAGGCATTGAAGCTCTTGTCAAAAGAGAAATAACGCCTTTATGGGCAGGGGAAAATCCCCATCCTTCGGATTACCGCTCCGGAGTCGCCGATTTCCTGAAATGAATTTATCTCTGCAATCCAATACAACCAGCAGAAAACCGGCGGGATAGCCGCTTTTTGAATTGGAATGATAGAAACAGACCGCCTGATCACCCCCGCACCCATTTCCTTCAAAGAAGAGGATCTGGAGCGGGCGCTGCGGCCGAAGCATCTGGCCGAATACATAGGCCAGGAAAAAATTCGCGGACAGTTGCAGATATTCATCGAGGCGGCAAGGCGTCGCCGGGAGGCGCTCGATCACGTACTGCTGTTTGGTCCGCCCGGTCTTGGTAAAACCACCCTTGCGCACATCATTGCCAAGGAGATGGGCGTGGGATTGCGCCAGACTTCCGGCCCGGTGCTGGAACGTCCGGGCGATCTTGCCGCCCTGCTGACCAATCTCGAACCCAACGATGTTTTGTTCATAGATGAAATCCATCGCCTCTCCCCGGTCGTGGAGGAAATTCTCTATCCGGCACTGGAGGATTACCAGCTCGACATCATGATCGGCGAAGGCCCTGCGGCACGTTCGGTCAAGCTCGATTTGCCGCCTTTTACCCTGGTGGGCGCCACGACCCGCGCCGGCATGCTGACCAATCCGCTGCGTGACCGTTTTGGCATCATCTCGCGCCTGGAATTCTACTCAGTCGAAGAACTCACCCAGATCGTCACGCGCTCCGCTGCTTTGCTGGGGGCAGACATCTCTCCCGATGGCGCCACCGAAATTGCGCGCCGTTCGCGTGGAACGCCTCGCATCGTCAACCGTCTTTTGCGGCGCGTGCGTGATTTCGCGGAAGTCAAGGCGGAGGGCCGCATTAACCGCCCGGTGGCCGATGCCGCCCTGCTCATGCTGGACGTGGATGCAATCGGACTCGATGTAATGGATAGAAAGCTGCTTCTCACCGTGATGGAAAAATTCGGCGGCGGTCCGGTCGGTGTCGATAACCTTGCCGCCGCCATCAGCGAAGAGCGCGGAACCATAGAAGACGTGCTCGAGCCTTACCTGATTCAGCAGGGGTATATGAAGCGCACGCCGCGGGGGCGCATGGCGACATCCATTGCGTATCAGCATTTTGGTCTGGCTCTGCCAAGGAATGGGCTGAGCGGGGATTTGTGGGATGAGAATCAGCAGTAAATTTTCCGTGATGCAATCGTAGCGGCCGGCGAACCGGTTGCGATGTCGGCATCAATTTCTCAATTGATCAGATAAAGATGTCTTGCCCAGGTCCCGAGGTTCCCTTTTCCTTACCCGTCCGCGTCTATTATCAGGATACCGATGCAGGCGGTGTGGTTTATCATTCCACTTATCTCGATTTCATGGAGCGCGCCCGCTACGAATGGTTGCGCGAATTGGGGTTCAATATTCATACATTAAGTCAGATTCATAAGGTGATTTTCATGGTACGTTCGCTTGGCATTGAATACTTTAAGCCGGCCCTGCTGGATGATCTGCTGCACATTACGACGCAAGCAGCGGAACTGGGCAGAAGCCGCATCACCATCGCACAGCGGGTCTTGCGAGGCGATATTACGCTGGCTGCCGCTACCGTGCAGGCGGTGTGCGTGGGAGTGGATAGTCTGAAACCGGTGAGCGTCCCTGCCGCCTTGCGTCTCAAGCTTGGAAAATTATCATGAATCTGACTCTTGGCCAGGATATGTCCCTTTTTCAGCTCGTCGGCAGCGCGAGTTTGCCGGTGCAGCTGGTGATGCTGCTGCTGGTGATCGCTTCGCTGATGTCATGGTGGTACATTTTTCGCAAACTGTTTGTCATCCGCCAGGCAGAGAGGCAGTGCGATGAATTTGAGAATGTTTTCTGGAAGGGAACGGATCTCAACGCGCTTTTCCAGAGTGCTGCTGCTTCCCGTCATTCCGCAGGCAGCATGGAACGGATCTTCGAGGCGGGTTTCCGGGAATTCATGAAGCACCGGCGCCAGCCGGGAATGGATACCGGCATGGCCATGGACAGTACCCGTCGTGCCATGCGCGCGACCTACCAGCGCGAAATGGATCGTCTTGAATCGCACCTCTCGTTCCTGGCGACGGTCGGTTCCGTGAGCCCGTATGTGGGACTGTTCGGCACCGTCTGGGGCATCATGAATTCTTTTCGCGGTTTGTCCAATGTCGCGCAGGCCACCATCGCCCATGTCGCACCGGGCATTGCGGAGGCGCTGATTGCCACCGCCATGGGCCTGTTTGCCGCGATTCCCGCGGTTATCGCCTATAACCGCTATGCCAGCAGTATGGACAGGCTGGCTACACGGTTCGAGAGCTTCATGGAAGAAATGTCGAATGTCCTGCAGCGGCAGGCCGGCGGTTAGGAACGTGAATAAGGATAGTTTCGGAGAGCGGAGATTGTGACTGAGCGACGCGCCAGAAGGCGCCTGATGAATGAGATAAACGTCGTGCCCTACATTGACGTGATGCTGGTGCTGCTCGTCATTTTCATGATTACGGCGCCGCTCATCACTCCGGGCGAGATTGAACTGCCGCAGATCGGGAAGTCGTTATCACCGCCGGTTGCTCCGCTGGAGGTGATCGTCAAGGCCAGCGGTATTCTGGCGCTGAACGATCGCTCTGGCAGGGAGGGCGAGAAGCAGGTCAGCCGTAAGGAGCTTGTCGAGGTGATCAAGCAGAAACAGGCGGCAAATGCCGAGCAGCCGGTGGTGATTGCCGGCGACAAAAATGTGCGCTACGAGGAAGTGATGAACGTGATGGATATTCTGCAACAGCAGCAGGTGAAGAAGGTGGGGCTGCTGGCCAGGCCGAAATGAGCGTGCCTCTGAAAGTCCGGATTTGCGGTTGCCCTTTGCAGTCGTCCGTTGAATCGCCTGTTTACATCACTCCGTCGCAAGCTTTTGTTGCTCGCAAGAGATGTGTTTCCGCTCATTCAGCATATCCGGGTGCTGGAACCTGGGCTTGCCTCCAGACTATTGAACGAGCTTGCTTGTAAGTTTGGGCTAGACACCCACAACGAATACGAATGCCATGGCGTTGAGAAAATTCGTTCGACCTGAACCAGGGCGAGTGCCGGCGGCAATCCTCGCGGTGCTGGTCCACATCATTTTTTTCGGTTTCCTGATTTTCGGTCTCAACTGGAAAACCGAGTCGCCGGAAGGCATGATGGTGGATTTATGGAGCAGCCTTCCGCCCGCGCCGGCACCCGTGGTAAGGGCAGCGCCCCCTCCGCCGCCCAAGCCGGTTGAGCCTGCTCCGGAGGTAAAGCCGCCCGAAACAAAACCGTTGCCGAAGCCGGAAACACCGCCCCCCTCTAAACCTGATATCGCCATAAAGGAGAAAACCGAGAAACCCAAGCCGGAAAAAAAACCGGTAGAAAACAAGCGGCAACTGGAGAAAGAGCGCAAGGAAAAAGAACTGCAAGAGAAAAAGGAACAGGAGCAGAAGGAAAAAGAGCTGAAGGAAAAAGCCGAGAAGGAGCGCAGGGAAGAAGAACAAAGAGAAAAAGAGCAAAAAGAGAAGGAGCAGAAGGAGAAGGAACGGAAGGAAAAAGCCGACAAGGAGCGGAAAGAGAAGGAACGCAGAGAAGACGAACGAAGAGAAAAAGAACGGAAAGAGAAGGAACAGAAGGAGAAAGAACGGAAGGAGAAAGCCGAGAAGGAGCGGAGGGAGAAAGAACAGCAGGCGCGGGTTGCAGCAGAGGTGGAGCAGCTTCGGCGCGAACAGGAAGAACGCGACAGGCTTCAGGCTGGCGCGGCGGTGCAAGCGCGGCTGGCGAAGGAGATTGACGAATATAAGGCGAGAATCCTTGCCAAGATAAGAAGGAATATCGTGATGCCGCAGGATTTGCCTGGAAACCCGGTTGTCGAGTTCGATGTTACTGTGCTTCCGGGGGGCGACATCCTCGATATCAGGCTGCGCAAGAGCAGTGGATTCGCTGCTTTCGATAGTGCGGTAGAGCGGGCTATTGCCTTGTCCAGGCCGCTTCCGCTGCCGCCCGATCCCGCGCTTTTTCCGAAGTTCCGCAACTTGAGTGTCAAGGTGCATTACCTTGAATGACTGGTATAATTTATTGTTTCAAAATTAACTTATGGCCATTGCTATGCTGTCCATGCCGTCCCGCTTGCATAAACTTTCCGGCTCTGCTGCCGTTTTGTTCTTCTTGTGGCTGGTCTGCTCGCCGGTGCAGGCTGCTCTCAACATCGAAATTTTCGGTGGAGGCGCCAACCAGATTCCTGTCGCGATAGTTCCCTTTGCGGAAGAGGAAAGACTGGGTGCGCAAAGCCTGACACCCGTCATTTCGGCGGATCTGCGCCGTACAGGATTATTCAAGCTGGTCGATGCCGGAGGGCTGCAACCGCATGAACCGGCCGAGGTTTCATACCCGGACTGGATCGGCCGGGGTGCGAGCGCGCTCGCCATCGGTACGGCGATACCCGTCTCCGGAGGGCAGATATCGATCCGCGTGCGGTTGCTGGATGTGGCAAGGCGGGCAGAACTGGGAAGTTATGTGGAGACGGTGCCGCCGGAGCAACTGCGCGCTGCCGCCCACCGCATTGCCGACATGATCTACGAAAAGCTGACCGGCGATGCTGGCGTGTTCAGCACCCGCATTGCCTATGTGATCAAGCAGGGGAAGAAATACTCGCTCCAGGTGGCGGATGCAGACGGGGTTAATGCCCAGCCGGTCATCGAATATACGGAGCCGATCATATCTCCCGCATGGTCCCCGGACGGCACGCGACTGGCATATGTATCCTTCGAGAACAAGAAGCCCGTGGTTTACGTTCAAACCCTTGCGACCCGGGCCCGCAAGGCGGTCGCGAATTTCAGGGGGAGCAATAGTGCGCCGGCATGGTCCCCGGATGGCAGGAAGCTTGCAGTTGTGCTATCTGTAATGGGTGGATCGCAAATTTTTCTGATCAACGCCGATGGCGGAGGGCTCCAGCGCCTCACTCAAAGTTCCGGCATCGATACCGAGCCAAGTTTTTCGCCGGATGGCCGTTATATCATTTTCACCTCTGACCGGGGCGGCAGTCCTCAAATTTATCGGATGCCTGTCACAGGAGGTGTATCCAAGGTTGCGGAACGTCTTACTTTCGAGGGAAGCTACAACGTGAGTCCGCGTTACAGTCCTGATGGAAAAGGCTTTACTTTTATCCACCGCAGCGGCGATAGATTCAACGTTGCGATTCAGGATTTCGCGACCGGCCAGGTGCGGTTGCTCACGGATTCGAGGTTCGACGAATCGCCAAGCTTTGCCCCTAACGGCAGAATGGTTCTTTATGCAACTGAAATACGGGGCCGTGGTATATTATCCGCGGTTTCGAGTGACGGGAGAACGCGACAACAGCTTTCAACGCAGGCTGGTGACATAAGGGAACCGGCGTGGGGTCCGCTACGGCGTCCGCAGTAATTCCAGTGTATTTTTGGCTAACCTAAAGGGAACAGAAATGAAAAAAGTTTTGGGCGTGTTATTGATCAGCCTGCTGACGGCCTGCGCCAGCCAGACAAAGCAACCCGGCGACGAGGATATGGAAGATAGGGATCGGTCCAGAGATGCTGCCACGCAAAGGGAGAGCATGCAGGGTGAGGATTACTCATCCCCGACCCTCAATCCGCTTACCGATCCGAACAGCATCCTTTCCAAACGCAGCATTTATTTCGATTTCGACAGCTATGTAGTAAAGGATGAATTCAGGTCTCTGGTCGCGGCACATGCGAAGTACCTGCGTGATCATTCCAATGCCAGGGTGTTGCTGCAGGGGAACACGGACGAGCGCGGCAGCCGCGAGTATAACCTGGCGTTGGGTCAGCGCCGCGCGGATGCGGTCAAATATGCAATGACGCTATCAGGTGCCCAGGAGGGGCAGATCGAGGCTGTGAGCCTGGGCGAGGAAAAGCCCCATGCAATGGGTCATGACGAGGCTGCATGGGCTGAAAACCGCCGGGTGGATATCCGTTATCAGGGTGAATAACCATGCTCCCGCGCGCTTTCCTGCTGTCGGTCCTGATTGTCTGCGGTTCGGTTCATGCGAGAACCTTCGATGATGACAGAGCGCCGCGCCGAATGGTCGCGCAGCAGGCTTCGATGGGTGAACTGCGGAATCAGGGACAAACGTTGGAATCCCGTGTCGGCAGACTCGAGGAGGATCTCGGTAGTCGGCCATTGCTGGAACTTCACAACCAGATAGAAAGCCTGCGGCTCGATCTGAACAGGTTACGGGGTCAGATAGAGGTGCTGGTCAATGAAAATGAACTGGCGCAGAAACGGCAGCGGGATTTCTACGTTGATCTCGATAACCGGCTCAGGCGGCTGGAGCAGACGGAAGGAGCGGATGGGACAGGTGCGTCCAGGCCGGATGTATCCTCCCCCGCTGCATCCAGTTCCGCCATTGATTCCAATGCGGGTCTGAATTCCGGTCAGGGGGCGAAAGGAGCTTCGTCCACTGCTGCGGTTTCGTCCGAATACGATACGCCTGCCACCAGGAACCCCGTCTCCGAGGGCTCCGCTGGTCGCGCCTATGAGAGCGGATACGATCTGTTCAAGACAGGCAAGTACAAGGAAGCCATATCCAGCTTCAACAGCTTTCTCAGGTCTTATCCCGAATCAAGTTTTGCTGCCAGCGCCCATTACTGGATCGGAAATTCCTTTTATGCATTGCGCGAGTTCAAGAATGCCGTTGCCGCACAGGAAGCACTGATCAGAACCTATCCGGACAGCCCCAAGGTACCGGATGCGATGTTGAATATAGCCAGCAGCCAGTTGGAATTGAATAAAAAAGATGCCGCCCGGACAACTCTGGAAAATGTCATCGTCAGATATCCCGGCAGCGACGCAGCAGACAAAGCCAAACGACGGTTAACCACTATCAAGTAGCGGTGCGTGCCGGCAGGACATTTTCCTGCCGGCTTCCGCGCTGTATATATGGTTCAGACCCTGTCCCCGCATTTCCCGCATCTGCCCAGGAAGATTGCATCTTCCGCGAAAACGGCAAGCTTGCGGATCAATGAGATTTTTCTATCCCTCCAGGGGGAAACCAGTCGTGTGGGACTACCCACTGTTTTCGTGCGGCTCACCGGCTGTCCCCTGCGTTGCGGCTACTGTGATACTGCTTATGCGTTCCACGAGGGCGAACGCATGTCCCTTGCCGCTATTCTCTCGGAGGTGGCAAGGCATGGCACGCGTCATGTTACCGTAACAGGGGGCGAGCCCCTGGCTCAGAAAGAGTGCCCGGCTTTGCTTCGGTTGCTGTGTGATGCGGGTTATTCGGTATCACTGGAAACCAGTGGCGCGCTGGATATATCCGGAGTGGATGAGCGCGTATCCAGGATCCTTGACATCAAGACGCCCGGTTCCGGAGAGATGGAAAAAAATCTCTGGAGCAACATTCAGTGCCTTACGAACCATGATGAGGTAAAGTTTGTGCTCTGTGACGAAGGCGATTACCGGTGGGCAGTCGAGGTGACGGGTAGGCAGCGGTTGGACCGTACCTGCCCTGTATTGTTTTCTCCGGTCCATGGCAGACTGGATCCGGCCATCCTTGCGGAATGGATCTTGCGGGATCGGCTGCCGGTACGCATGCAGATTCAGTTGCACAAATTGCTGTGGGGGGAGGGGCCGGGACGATAACGGGGACCCGCGGGGTAAAATAGACTGCTCGTGATTCGTTTTTTACAACTTTATGGTTAAGGCAGTCGTACTGCTGTCAGGTGGACTGGACTCGGCCACCGCCCTTGCTATCGCTCGTCAGCAAGGATTTGAGTGTCATGCCTTGAGTGTGAGCTACGGCCAGCGCCATGGCTCGGAACTCGCGGCGGCAAAAAATCTTGCCCGCTCCCTGGGTGCCGCCACCCATAAAATCATCGCAGCGGATCTTTCCCCATTGGGCGGCTCCGCGCTTATCGATAAGGAGCTTGAAATTCCGACTGGGGGGGTTACGGCAGGCATTCCCAGTACTTACGTACCTGCGCGCAATACCATCATGCTTTCCCTGGCACTGGCCTGGGCCGAAGTGCTCGGGAGCGGGAATATTTTCATCGGAGTTAATGCCATTGACTATTCTGGCTATCCCGACTGTCGTCCTGAGTATATCGGAGCCTTTGAGACGATGGCGAATCTCGCGACAAAAGCCGGGACTGAAGGGACGCGCCTGACTATTCACGCGCCTCTCCTGAACTTGTCGAAGGCGGAGATCATAAAGAGGGGGGGCTTGCTGGGTATTGACTACAGCATGACCGTTTCCTGTTATCAGGCAGACGATGCCGGGCTGGCCTGCGGCGTATGCGATTCCTGCCGGTTGCGACGGGCAGGCTTCGAAGCGGCGAATGTCCCTGATGCAACGCGCTATCACGCAGGCTTCCGGCAGGCAACTGCTCTCTGATACTCAAACAGAAGGTATTCAACGCCCTGCTTGTTTCATGATTCCGTGGCTCTCGTCTGATTCACCTTTCCCCCCGCTGCACACCGCGCTCATTCAGCCCAACGGCCTGCTGGCAGCAGGAGGTGACCTCTCGCCGCACCGGCTTATCGAAGCATACGGCCATGGAATTTTTCCATGGTTCAACGAGGGGGATCCCATTCTCTGGTGGAGTCCCGATCCGCGCATGGTGCTGTTTCCTGGTGAGCTTAAAGTATCCCGATCGCTGCAAAAATCGCTGCGAAAGGGCAATTATGAAATCCGCATCGACAGGGATTTCACGCGGGTCATGCAGGCTTGCGCTGCACCGCGGCGAGACGGTTGCGGAACCTGGATACAGGATGAAATGATTTTCGCCTATACCGCCTTGCATGAAATGGGCTTCGCCCATTCCGTGGAAACCTGGATGGACGGCGAATTGGCGGGAGGGCTATACGGAGTTGCGCTGGGACGCGTATTCTTCGGTGAATCCATGTTCTCACGCGTTTCCGATGCTTCCAAAATCGCATTTGTGCACCTGGTGCGGCAACTGGAGCGATGGGGATTTGAAATGATCGATTGCCAGATGAAAACCGCCCATCTTGCGTCCCTTGGCGCGCGTGAAATCCCTCGCAAGGAATTTAGTCAAAAATTGAAAGAATTGGTAAACTATAGGGAACGAGGCGAAAAATGGCGTTTCGATCATGAGCAAGCTGAATGATCTTCCTGCATCCACGCTGCAGTTCTACACTACCGCGTCTTATCCATGCAGCTATCTCCCTGAGCAGCTGGCACGCTCCCAGGTGGCGACTCCCAGCCACCTGATCGACACCATTGTTTATGGCGGCCTCGTACAGGCTGGTTTTCGTCGCAGCGGGGCTTTTACCTATCGGCCTTTCTGTGATAATTGCCGCGCCTGCCTTCCGGTGCGCGTGGTAGTCGACAGCCTGGCGCTACGCCGCAGCCAGCGCCGTTCCTGGGATCGACATCGACATCTGGTTGCGACGCAGCACGAGTTATATTATCACCCCGATCACTACGCCTTGTATCTCCGTTATCAGGCTCAACGCCACTCGGGAGGCGGCATGGATCGGGACAGCCGCGAGCAGTACCGGCATTTTCTGCTGCCCAGCAACGTCGATTCGAAACTGGTGGAATTCCGGGAAAACGGCGTTTTACGGATGGTCAGCATCATCGATGAGCTGCCTGACGGAATATCGTCGGTCTACACCTTTTTCGACCCGGATGTGCCGGGCGCGAGTTTTGGTACCTACAATATTTTGTGGCAGGCGCATCAATGCCGCGAATTGAAGCTCCCTTATCTTTACCTCGGCTACTGGATCAAGGATAGCCGAAAAATGGCGTACAAAGCGGCATTCAGGCCATTGCAAGCCTTGATCAACGGCCAATGGGAACCCTTGGAAAACCTCTGATCACCCTTTCCGCAGCTTCCCCCTGAGTGCCCTGAGGCATCACTTTATTCCCTGCCTGGCTCACCGCTTCTCCTTCCGGATAGCCGCTGCCCGTTTAGCCAGCGGCTCAGCCTTGTGGGGATAACCGATCTCCCGATACAGCTGTGCCAGGTTTTCCAGGCTCGTTGCCACATTCGGGTGATCCGGGCCGAGGGTTTCTTCAGAGATGAGCAGCGCACGGCGAAACAGCGGTTCAGCGTGAGGGTATTTACCCTGGTCTTTATACAGTCCGCCGAGATTATTCAAACTCAAGGCGAGGTTGGGATGATTCGGTCCGAAAGCTCTTTTCGTGATTGCAAATACACGCTTGTATAAAGGTTCGGCTTTCGCATACTGCTTCTGGGCATTGTAGAGCAAGGCGAGATTGTTGAGACTCATGGCCAGGTTGGGATGGTTCGGGCCTCCCGTTTTTTCCAATATCGCCACCGCCCGTTTGAGGAGGGGTTCGGCCTGAGGATATTGTCCCTGAGTCTGATATAACTGCGCCAGATTGTTCAGGCTTGCGGCGACGTTGGGATGCTCCCCTCCGAAAGCTTTCTCATCGATCGCCAGCGCACGCTTGTAAAGCGACTCGGCTTCCGCATAATCTCCTTTGTTGCGGTACAGCATGGCCAGGTTATTCAGTGTTGCGGCTACTTCCGGGCTTTCTGCGCCCAATGATTTTTCAAAAATTGCCTGCGCACGCTTGAGAAGCGGCTCCGCTTCCTTGTAGCGCCCCTGGGCGCTATAAATCATGGCAAGGCTGTTGAGGCTGGTAGCGATATCCGGATGACCCGGCTCCAACCCCTGTTCCGCGGCCTGCAACGCTTTCTTCGCCGCTACCGCCGCTCCTTTATAGTCTCCTTGCTGATAAAATGTTTCCACCTCATCGTTGAGCTTGTCCCATAATGTGGCGGCGCGAGCGGTTCCCGAAAATAAAATGAGAACCAGGATCAAGGAAAGGTGCTGCAGTTTCATGAATGCTCCTGTTCAAGACGGATGCAACCGATATCACCGGGCATGGTCTTCAATATGACGGGCATGGCGCCTGAAGCCCGGCTGCTATCACGGATCACAGACCCGGTATAGACCGGATCAGGTAGCAAGCGTTCACCTCGTCGGCAATGGTAAAATGGATGATGCTCTACTCATTGCTCCGCCCGCTGGTATTTGCCCTCGAACCCGAAATAGCGCATCGCATTGCCTTCAACGCGATGGAGGCGGCCCATCGGCTTGGGCTCTACCATGCGCATCCGGTGCCCTGCCAGTCCCGCAGCATAATGGGCCTGACTTTTCCCAATCCTGTGGGACTGGCAGCGGGACTGGACAAGAACGGCGAACATATAGACGCGCTGGCGGCTCTTGGATTCGGATTTATCGAAATCGGCACGGTCACGCCCCGGTCACAGCCGGGAAATCCGAAGCCCCGGTTGTTTCGCATTCCCCAGGCAAATTCCATTATCAACCGCATGGGTTTCAATAATAACGGTATCGAGCGCCTTGTCGCAAACGTGAAGACGATGCGCTACAAAGGTATTCTGGGGATCAACATCGGGAAAAACTTCGACACGCCGGTAGAAAAGGCGGTGGAGGACTATCTGATATGCCTGCGCAAGGCGTATTGCTATGCCAGTTATATCACCGTCAACATTTCTTCTCCAAATACCCCTAATCTTCGACAGCTGCAACAGGCCACCGAACTGGATTCCCTGCTCGCCACGCTGAAACTGAATCAGCAGCGCCTGGCCGACGAACATGGGAAATACACTCCGCTCGTGGTGAAAATCGCTCCTGACCTCGAGTTGCCGGAAATCGATTCCATCGCCGCGTTGTTGATCAGGCATCGGATTGACGGTGTTATTGCCACCAATACCACTCTTTCCCGGGCGGGTGTGGAAACACTTCCCCATGCGCGGGAAGCTGGCGGATTGAGCGGTGCGCCGCTTGCAAAACGCGCGACGTCAGTCATCGCGCGCCTCCACCGTGTCCTGCAAGGAGCCTTGCCCATTATCGGAGTGGGCGGCATCATGGATACGGCAGGTGCTATCGAAAAAATGGAGGCCGGCGCCAGCCTGGTACAGATATACAGCGGTCTCGTTTATCGCGGCCCCCATCTGGTGCATGAGATTGCACAAGTGCTGTGCAGTGCAGAGGGGAGGCACGCGGACGTTGCAGGTGCGGCATGAAAGAAGTTTCTATGGCAGAGGAAATTGATGCTGTTCTTCCGCAAACCCAGTGCCGCCAGTGCGGATTTTCGGGTTGCCGGCCTTATGCCGAAGCAATTGCAGAGGGGAGGGCACAGATCAACCAGTGCCCTCCTGGCGGAGAAGACGGCATCCATCAACTGGCTCGACTGCTGGGAGTGGAGCCCCTTCCTTTGAATACAGCGCATGGCGTGTTCAAACCGAAAGAGGTGGCATTGATTGATGAGCAAGAATGCATAGGCTGTACCTTATGCATACAGGCCTGCCCGGTGGATGCGATTGTAGGGGCGGCAAGACAGATGCATGCGGTTATTTCCGGGGAATGCACCGGCTGCGCGTTATGCCTCGAACCCTGCCCGGTGAACTGTATCCAGATGGTTCTCCCGAAGGAGCGTTCTGCGAGCATAGAGATCGGCGTCCGCGTTTCGCCGGCCGGATCGGGCCATCAAGACTACGAAGTGGAGAAAGTGGAAAGGGTGGAAAAAAAGAAAGCAGCTGATCGCGCACGCGCGCGCTACCAGTTGCGGTTGCAGCGGCTGGAACGCGAGAAACAGGGAAGGGAGGAAAGGCTGGCAAAAAGAACCGAAGCAACAGCTACCGTGGCGTGTTTATCCTCCGCGGCCAGTTTGAAAAAAACCACTATTCGGGCGGCCCTGGAGCGCGCAAAGGCTGCCAGGGCACAGGCGGCGCCCCGAATATCAAAAAAAGAGGACTGGAGTGACAGAACGCCAGATATTCCCGGGGGCTCATGAATTCAAGCATACGGCGTGAGATTTTTGCCCGTTTCCGGGCCGCCAATCCTCATCCTGCCACTGAGCTGGAGTACAACTCTCCATTCGAGCTGCTGGTGGCAGTGGCGCTCTCCGCCCAGGCGACCGACAAAAGCGTGAACCTTGCCACCCGCAAGCTCTTTCCCAGGGCCAGCACACCTGAGGCGATACTTGCGCTGGGGGAAGAAGGGTTGAAGGAATATATCAAAAGCATCGGCTTGTATAAAACGAAAGCAAGGAACATACTTGCAACATGCCGCATGCTCATTGAGCAGTATGGCGGAAAAGTACCCAGAACACGGGAGCAGCTGGAAGAGCTGCCGGGTGTGGGGCGCAAGACCGCAAACGTGTTGCTGAATACTGCCTTTGGTCAGCCCACTATTGCGGTGGATACGCATATTTTCCGTGTGGCCAATCGCACCGGAATCGCAAGAGGAAAAAGCGTACTGGAAGTGGAGTCAAAGCTCCTCAAGTGCGTGCCGAAAGAATTCCGGCATGACGCTCACCACTGGTTGATTTTGCATGGACGCTACACCTGCGTGGCAAGAAAACCGAAATGCGCGATCTGCCTGATAAGCGACCTGTGTGAATACGAGTCGAAAAACTTCGAGGATGCTGCCCGGTAAAAAACTTGATATTCAACCCTTCCAGAGACCAGGCGCGTCAATTCTTTTTTGAAACCTGGCGCAAATACAAGCAGCGGGAAATGCTCAGCGCGATGGAGGACATAGCGCTTGAGGTGATTTTGCAGCACCCGGAATACCATGCACTGCTCGATGACGTGGAACATTATCAGGATAAGGATTACCTGCCTGAAATGGGTGAAACCAACCCGTTTCTGCACATGGGGATGCATATTGCCATCAAGGAGCAGCTTTCAATAGATCAACCTGCGGGAATCCGCACGCGATTCGAGCGTCTGTTGAAGAAAACCGGCAGCGAGCATACAGCCATGCACCATACCATGGAATGCCTGGCAGAAATGATCTGGCAGGCACAACGAAACCAGACCACGTATGATGTCATGGTTTATTTCGAATGCCTGGATAGACAGAAAATCTGATATTCGAAGCGATGTTGCCGGATGCTTCAGCGGATTATTCGAGAGGCAGGCAGGCGAGAAGAAAGCCTTCCCTGAGATTTTCCTGTCAGTGTCCTTCTATTCCCCGAAGGGTTCAGAACGAAGCCCCCTGAGCAGTTCTCCGCGGAGCGCATCGAAGCACTCGCGCGGGACTTTATCAGAGATTCCAATCAGTATTTCGTCTGGAGGCCTTTCTGAGTGGCAAAGTAAGCAGCCACGTTTTCGATGTCTTCCTTGCTCAGGGCTGCTGCCATGCCCGCCATCACCGGATCTTGCCGAACACCCGATTTATATTCATTCAGGGTTTTTGCGAGATAGCTCTCATGTTGCCCGGCCAGTATCGGAAACGCCGGGGCAGGACTATTACCATCCGGACCATGACAGGCGGCGCATACCTCGGCCGCTTTTTTCTTTCCTGCTTCTATATCCGTTGCCATTCCCTGGCTGGAAATCAGCATTAAGGCTGCGCTTGCAGCGCCAATAATAAGATGTTTCATGAGACTTTCCTTGCTTGGTCAGTGGTTGTTATTTGCCAGCGCCGGCATAGTACGCGGCCAGATCTTCCATATCCTGTTGAGACAGCGTAGCCGCTATCCCCTTCATGCTGGGGTGGTTGCGTGCGCCCGTCTTGTATGCTTGCAGGGCTTTTACGAGGTATTCGGCATGCTGACCGCCGAGTCTCGGCACGTGATATACGGTGGGATAGGATGTCCGGTACCCTTCTATTCCATGACAGCCGATGCACATGGTGTTTTTCTGCTTTCCTGCCTCGGGATTGCCCGCCGCCTGGGCCGTGCCCGTCAGCGCGAGAAGCAATCCGCATGCAAGTAAACTGACTATTGCAGGTCTTTTCATTATCAGTTCCCTCTTTACAAAAAGAGCGACTCTAAACGATGTACCATTTCTGGTCAATGAATAAAACGCTAGAATAACGGGAACTTACCGTTATTTTTTCTGTCCTGCGGCAGAGCTTTTCGCTTCGAGTTCCTCCCATCGGTTAAGACAGTCCGTCAACTCCTCTTCAATCGCGGCAAAGCGCCGCTGTAACGCGGCAGCTTTTTCCGGGGAATCGCGGTAGATATCCGGCAAACATAGCTGATGGGTAACTTGTGCCTGCTCCTTCTCCAGGAATTCGATTTTTCCGGGCAATTCCTCAAGTTCACGGGTTTCCTTATAACCCAGTTTAACGGAAGGTGTGGATCCATGTGCTTTAAGGGGCACCGGTTGAGAGGGTTTGGGGGCCGGCTGTTTGGCTGCCACCTTCCGGAAATTTCTGGCGCGCACCCAATCTTCATAACCGCCGACATATTCCCGCAATATGCCGTCCCCTTCGAAAGCAATTACCTGGGTCACCACGTTGTCGAGAAATTCGCGATCGTGGCTTACCAGGAACAGCGTTCCCGAGTAGCTTTGCAGCAGCGCTTCGAGTAGTTCGAGCGTTTCGATATCAAGATCATTGGTTGGCTCGTCCAGAACCAGTACGTTCGCGGGACGGGTGAACAATCTGGCCAGCAGCAACCGGTTACGTTCGCCGCCGGAGAGCGATTTTACTGGCGATCGCGCTCGCTGCGGAGCGAACAGGAAATCTTCCAGGTAACTGATGACATGCTTTCTGGAACCCCCGATATCGATAAAATCCGAACCCGGACTGATCGTATCGACCAGCGTTTCTTCTTCATCGAGTTGCTCGCGCATCTGATCGAAATAGGCAACGGCTACTTTCGTGCCCAGCCGGATACTGCCGCTGTCCGGTTGTAGCTCGCCCAGAATCAGCTTGAGCAGCGTGGATTTTCCGGCGCCGTTAGGCCCGAGCAACCCCACGCGGTCTCCACGCATGATCCGGCATGAAAAATCCCTGATAATCGCTTTATTTCCGTAGCTTTTGCTGACGTGCTCCAGTTCAGCCACCATCCGTCCGGATTTAATGCCTTCTTCCAGATTTAAGCTAACTTTTCCCGCCTGCTCGCGCCGGGCGGCTCGTTCCTGCCGCAATGCTTCGAGCCGCCGTACCCGGCCTTCGTTGCGGGTGCAGCGCGCCTGCACCCCCTTGCGTATCCATATTTCTTCCTGCGCCAGCACCTTATCGAACTTCTGGTTGTGAGTCGCCTCGATTTCGAGCATTTCCATTTTCTTCCGCTGGTATTCCGGGAAATCTCCCGGAAAGCTCGTCAGCTTGCCTCGATCGAGTTCAATGATGCGTGTCGCCACATTACTGAGGAAGCGGCGGTCGTGGGTGACGAATACGACGCTTCCCCCAAAATCCTTGAGCAATCCCTCCAGCCATTCAATTGCAAGAAAATCCAGATGATTGGTGGGTTCATCCAGCAGCAGCACTCCAGGTGATATCACCAGCGCGCGCGCCAGGGCCACCCGTTTTTTCTGTCCACCGGAAAGCTGTCCGATCAGCGCATCGGCAGGAAGGTCAAGTTTATCAATAGCCGTTTCCACCCTTGCCTGGATACGCCAGCCATCCTGTGCTTCCAGTTCGGCCTGCAGTTTCTCCAGGCGCGACAGAAGAGCATCTGTGTCATCTGCACCATCACCCAGGAGATGAGATGCTTCGTGATACTGGATCAGTATCCGGCTGACCGAACCCAGCCCTTTGGATACTTCCTGAAACACGGTAAGATCGGCCTCCAGTTCCGGTTCCTGCGCGACATACGCCAGTTTCAGCCCCGGCGCATACCACACCCTGCCATCGTCAGGTTGGGCTTCACCCGCCAGTACCCGCAGCAGGCTCGACTTGCCTCCACCATTCCGACCGATGAGCCCGATGCGCTCACCGGAATCAAGCTGCAGATCCACCTGGTCGATCAAGGCATGGTGGCCGAAGGCCAGACTCGTTTTTTCAAGCGTGAGCAGGGGCATAAGGGGAAAGAGAGAGAAATAAGGGGAAAAATGGCAAGCAGGGTAATTTATAAGGGGCGCAAAATTCTGCCACGTTCATGCCAGCTTGGCAAAATCAGCAAGAGAGCTGCGATCAGCTGGGTGAGGGTGTGCGTGAGGAACTGCCACGCGGCCGCGCCCGTGCTATCGCCTGAGCCGCATCACGCCACCCTTCGCACGCGTTCCGTCCCAAGCGGCCTCGCACCACATTGAGCAATCCTTTGCATTTCGCATAGAACCGAAAAAATCGCAGCACTTTCTGGCGCTGCAGCAGGTCCGGCGGCAAGTCGCTGCAGATAAGCTTGTCGTCCAGCATGCCGTGGTCCACCATGCGAACGGCGCCCCAGGCCTTCGCCTGTACGCGGGTGCCGGCGGGCAAACGGGGGCCTAACACCAGTGCATCCAGGAGATCGCCATCGAGACCGAGGTAGTCCGGGAGTGAACCATAGTTGAACGGGCACGGCAGGGGTGAGATAAAATCCACTTTTCCGGTGGAGCCGCGTTTGATAAAACTGCCGCGAGGAACTTCGATGACCACTTCCACCAGCGGCGGTTCTCGCTGCCCGCTCGCCGGGTGCGGGTCCGGTTTATTGCTTGCTTCGAGGTTGTCCTGCGTTCCTGGCTTATTTTTGCCCGGCCTGATCTCAACCATTTTTTTTAAACCCTGGCCCACCCTATTGCTCGACCTGACCGTTGCTTCTTTCCACCAGCAGCGTGTGCAATCTGCGGCTGTCCGCGCGAAGCACGGTGAACTTGAAACCTCCGACAATCACCGATTCGCTCCGTTTCGGCAGACGTCCAAATTCGTGCAGTACCAGACCCCCGATCGTATCATAGTCGGCGTCGTTTAATTCCGTTCCAAGCCTTTCATTGAAATCCTCGATCTCGGTAATCGCCTTGACGCGATAATGGCCGCTGGGCGTCTGCACGATGTTGTCTTCCACCTCATCGAAATCATGTTCGTCCTCGATATCGCCGACAATCTGCTCCAGCACGTCTTCGATCGTCAGCAATCCTGCAACGCCTCCATACTCGTCCACGACGATTGCGATGTGATTGCGATTGGTGCGAAAGTCGCGAAGCAGGACATTGAGGCGTTTGGATTCGGGAATGAATACCACCGGCCGCAGCATGTCGCGCACGTCAAACTCTTCCTCTGCCGCGTAATACCGCAGCAGGTCCTTTGCCAGCAATATACCGATAATATTGTTTTTGTCGTTTTCGGTAACCGGAAAACGCGAATGCGCTTTCTCGATCACGTCGGGGATGAATTTCTCGGGCGGATTACTGATGTCGATGACATCCATCTGCGAACGGGGAACCATGATGTCGCGTGCCTGGATCTCTGATACCTGTATTACACCTTCTATCATGCTCAACGCATCGGAATCGAATAAATTGCGTTCGTACGCGGCATGCAGCAGGGCCATCAATTGGGCCCGATTTCCCGGCTCACGCAGGAGCAGGTCGCTTATGCGCTCCAGCCAGCCAGGTTGGGGAGGGTCATCCATATGCAAGAGTTAACATAGCCATAAAATTTTATTCATTGAAATCTCGCGGTCAACTGCCTTAGCGTTAACCGCAATCCACCGCTTTCGCCGGCTGATATCCTGCATACGGATCTTCATATCCCAGCCATGCAAGAATCCGGGTTTCCATTTCCTCCATTTCTTCGGCTTCCGTTTCTTCCTGATGATCGTAGCCCTGGAGATGCAGGACCCCATGTACTGTCAGGTGCGCGTAATGGGCAATCAGATTCTTTTGCTGCTGGCCTGCTTCCTTTTCCACTACCGGCGCACAGAGTACGATATCGCCAGCCAGAGGGTGGGCATCCTGCTTTTCCCCGGGTGGAACATCCGGATCAGCGTGCGCATCATCGTAAACGAAAGTCAGAACATTGGTTGCATGATCCTTGTTGCGAAAATCCCGGTTGAGGCGGCGGCCCTCCGCTTCGTCTACGATGCGCAATGCGATTTCCGCATCATGCGCCAGAGCCGCCTTGACCCATTTAAGAAGCAAGGCTCTGGGAGGGAGCGGCTCTCGTGTGGAAGTCGCATATTGGACAGCCATTTTCAATTTCGCCGGTTTCAGGCTGGCGTGCTTCCCGCTATCAGGAGTGCCGGGGGGACTACTCCTTCCTTTCATATTTCTCATATGCGTTGACAATTCTCTGCACCAGCGGATGCCGCACCACGTCCTCCGCATCGAATCGCGTAAACGCGATCCCCCGTACTTTTTCAAGGACCTGCTGGGCTTCCACCAGGCCGCTTTTCTGGTGCTTTGCAAGGTCAATCTGGGTGATGTCTCCCGTCACGACGGCCTTTGAGCCAAAACCGATGCGGGTCAGGAACATTTTCATCTGTTCCGGCGTGGTATTCTGTGCTTCGTCGAGAATGATGAAGGACTGGTTCAGCGTTCGCCCGCGCATGAACGCGAGCGGCGCCACCTCGATTGCGTTCCGTTCAAACTGTTTGCTGGTTTTATCGAACCCCATCAGATCGTAGAGCGCATCGTAGAGGGGACGCAAATAAGGGTCCACTTTCTGCACCAGGTCGCCCGGTAAAAAACCCAGGCGTTCGCCTGCTTCCACCGCCGGCCGCACCAGGATGATACGCGCCACGATATCCCGTTCGAGTGCGTCCACTGCGCTTGCAACCGCGAGGTACGTCTTCCCGGTGCCTGCGGGGCCGATGGAAAAGGTAATGTCATGTGTCTGGATCTGATGCAGATACTCCATCTGGCGGGGCGTGCGCCCGCGCAAATCGCTGCGCCGCGTATACAGGGCGGGCTCCGTTATTTCCTTGTCATCTGGCCCCTGTTTTTTCAGGTGGTGGGGATTCATCGCCTCGATCAGGCCCAGTTGAATCTGTTCGATGCCGAGATGATGGTGTGCCTGATCGTAGAAGTGCTGCAGAGCTTCTGCGGCAAGTGAAGCCTGGGCAGGTTTCCCGCGAATACTGAAATGTTCTCCCCGCCTTGCAATCGCGACATCGAGCACCGTCTCGATCTGTCTGAGGTTTTCATCCAGCACGCCACACAGATTCGCCAGACGCTGGTTGTCAGCGGGGGAAAAGGAAATTTCTACAGGTTTGGGCTTCAATGGCGCGGTAAAGCGACACAATATGGAGGTGAGGTCTTAATTCTGGCAGCGACCGACCTTCTTTGCAACTCATCCTGTTCAGGAAAGGGCGAAATCGCTTTTCCTGTTGGCTGATCCCTCCGCTCCATCAAGGAAATGGGGAAGGAGAGAGCGGCAGAGGTGAGGGGATGGTGCCAAGCGTGCGGAAAGAAGATCATTGCACTGGGATGCTGACTGCACATGAGTTTGTGGATTTTTGGAGATTCGAATTAGACTCTGCTGAAAAGCCCATTCCCTTTGATACGCAAGCCAATCCCATTCGGGTGCGGAACTGGCAATTCAGCCGGGACGAAATGATGCGAAAGGAGATCGATGACAATTCATAAAATGAGTCATATTTTTTACCTCGTGACCGCAGTGCTTGTTTCCCTGCTTACCCTGTTTGTTGCGCTTCGTTTCCTCGAGCTCCAGAAACTGAATGATGCCGAAGACGTGCGCTATGCCTCCTTTCTTGCAGTGGATGAGCTACGCCAGTCTTCCGACGACTTGACGCGCGCGGCGCGTGCCTATGTCGCCACAGGCAGCCCAAAATTTGAGCAAACCTACTTTGATATATTAGCGATCCGCAACGGTGACAAGGAGCGCCCGCTGCATCATGAGCGCGGGCATTGGGACCTCATCCTCGGCCGTGCGGATCCGGAGCTCACGCGGGGGCGCAGAATTTCCGTGAGATCGCGAACGAAAAAACTCGGGTTTACGGCGGCAGAGCTTGCAAAACTTGCGAAAGCCGAAAGTTATTCGAATCAATTGGTGGAGCGGGAGCGCAGGGCGTTCAATGCAATGAAAGGAATATTTCAGGATTCAGCCGGAGGATTCAGTGTGAAGGCTCCTCCCGATCCCGCGTTGGCCAGCGGCCTGCTGCATGATGAGAGCTACCAGGCTGCCCGGACCGATCTCATGCGGTTGCTGAACGAGTCTTATGAACTGCTCGACAAGCGTACACTCAATGGCATAGCTCTCGCCGAGAACAGGGCCAATCTCTACATATCCGGCGTATTTTTCATGCTCGCCTTTCTCATGGCCTGGTTCGCCCTTTCGTATCGCATCGTGCGTCGGAAGGTGCAAAATCTTGCATGGCTCGAAGATAAAGCCAGGAATGTCGGAGAGGGGGGCAACTCGCCCGGTTTCTACATAGACTCGAACGACGAGATAGGCAACCTTTCCCGCGCCTTCATCATAGCTCAGGCTGAACGTGACCGCTATTTCAATCAGTCTCTCAACTTTCTTGCGATTTCCGGGTTCGATAGTCGTTTCAAGCGAGTAAATACAGTCTGGACCAAAGTTTTTGGCTATTCGGAGGAAGAGCTGCTGTCCAGGCATTTTATGGACCTTGTTTTCTCCGGTTCACGCGCAGATACTGCGGTAGAGCTGGACAAGCTCGTCATGGGCAGCAATGTTTCCTTTGAAAGTCAGATGCGCTGCAAGGACGGCTCCTTCCGCTGGGTCTTATGGAATATAGCCGCCGCAGAGGATGTGCGGGAATTCTACTTTTCGGGGCAGGATATCACCGCCAGGAAGAATATCGAGAGAGAGCTCCATAATGCCCGAAAAGCAGCGGAGGCTGCCAGCCGGGCTAAAGGCGAATTTCTGGCAAATATGAGTCACGAGATACGCACTCCGATGAACGGTGTGCTCGGTGCAGTCGGGCTGCTTTTGAACACTTCGTTAACCGCATCCCAGCAGGAGTTGGCGGGTCTGGCGCGCGCGAGTGGCGAGACCTTGCTCTCCATCATCAATGACATTCTCGATTTTTCCAAAATTGAGGCTGGTAAACTCGTTATTTCACCCGTTCCTTTTGATCTGCTTCAGACCGTTGAAGAGGTAGCCAGCATGATCGCCATGCAGCCGGCAAGAAAGGAAGATGTGAATCTGATAGTGCGTTACCTGCCGAATGTGCCGCGTTATGTATTTGGCGACCTCGGGCGTATTCGTCAAGTACTGATCAATCTGACCAGCAATGCAATCAAGTTTACTGAAAAGGGCCACGTACTCATCGATGTGGAAGTTGATACCCTCAGTGAAGATGAAGTATCGCTCCGCATCAGTATCGAAGATAGCGGACCTGGAATCAGGGCAGATAAGCTGGAAAGCATCTTCGACAAATTCACCCAGGCAGATACCTCCACCACGCGACGTTACGGGGGGACAGGCCTGGGACTGGCTATCAGCAAGCAGCTGGTCCAGCTAATGGGCGGTACCATCGCTGCGAAGAGCCGGGTGGGCGCTGGATCAACGTTCTGGTTTACGCTACCCTTGGCCTTGCAGGAAGATCCGCCGGTGGAGGCGGGCCTGCACGTGGACCTGACACATGTTCGGGTGCTGATTGTGGACGATAACTCAGCCAATCGCCTGGTGCTGCAAGAGCAGCTCCGCAGCTGGAGGATGCGTATCGGCAGCTGCGCCTCCGGGGCAGATGCCTTGCGGGCTCTGCACGCATCCCACGCCTCCGGCGATCCTTACAGGATTGCGATCCTCGATCATCAGATGCCGGATATGGACGGAGAAATGCTGGGCCGGGCCATCAAGGCAGATCCATTGCTTTGCAGTATTCATCTGGTGATGTTGAGTTCCCTGGGACAGGAAGGCGATATCAGAGAGCGCCTTCAGAAGATCGGCTTCGCGGCCTATCTGGTCAAGCCAGCGCGCCAATCGGAACTGCTGTCGACTCTGGTAAGTATCTGGGATGCGCAACGACAACAGCGAACCATAAATCTCATCGATCAGCCTCCCCTTCCGGCGGGTGCCGAAATGCAGGCCGCCCATGCCCCGAACTATCTGTTTGCCGGTACACGCGTACTGCTTGCCGAGGACAACGTTACCAATCAGATCGTCGGAGCGATGATATTGCGCAATCTGGGCTGTCTGGTGGATGTTGCCGCCAATGGCCGGGAAGCAGTCGAGAGGGTGAATGCATTCCTCTATGATATTGTGTTCATGGATTGCGAGATGCCAGAGATGGATGGTTTTGAAGCCACTTCCGCAATTCGCCGCCGGCCCGACAGCAAATCACGCCTTCCCATCATTGCGGCAACGGCACAGGCCATGCAGGGTGATAGAGAACGTTGCCTGCGTGCGGGCATGGACGATTACATCAGCAAACCGGTAAAGCCGGAGGACTTTGCAGCAGCATTGAAGCGCTGGATGCCAGGCAGGGAACAGGGACAGGAAAGTGAAGCATCTCCTCCCGCGGCAAGGCATGAAGAGGTGATGGCCGATAGCATCCCGGATCATTCCCCGCCAGCAGTCTCTTCCTCCCTGCCGGTTTCTTCACCCCTTTCGATGTCTTCTGTATCCTCTGCATTGAATGCGGAAGTCGTTGCGAGACTTCGATCGCTCGCGGAAGCGACAGACCCATCCTTGATTACCCAGATATTCACATCGTTCCTGCGCGATGGGTCGGAGCGCATCGATGCACTGAAGGAGGCCCTGGCAGGAAGAGACATGGAACTTCTGTACAAGACTGCTCATACCATCAAAGGCGCCAGCGCCAATATCGGTGCGCACTCCATGGCAGATGTGGCGCACAAGCTGGAGCTTGCGGGCAGAGCCGGCGACATGAGCGGGGCGGTCACTTTGACGGAACAAATCGAAATGGAATTTGGACGTGTGTGGCGTGAAATTACCCAGTCAGATCCGGATGCAACCCGATCATGAAGATACTCATTGCCGAAGACGATACGACCTCGCGCCTGTTGTTTGCCGCCACCCTCAGGAAACTGGGGCATACCGTAACTGCAATAGAGGATGGGCGTAAGGCATGGGAAGCCTGGCAAAAGGATGAATATCCGCTGCTCATCTCTGACTGGATGATGCCCGATATCGATGGCCTGCAATTATGCAGGATGATCCGTAGCGAACCGGGCCTGCAATATACCTACATCATCCTTCTTACGGCGCTGGACAGCAAGGGCAGCTATCTCGAAGGCATGGACGCAGGGGCGGACGATTTCATTACCAAACCGTTCGATGAAGAACAGCTGGCAGCCCGGCTGCGGGTCGCTGAACGGATACTTGGCCTGCATCAAACACTGCATATCCAGGCTACGCGTGATTATCTGACGGGCGTATGGAACCGGGCTTCCATCATGGATTATCTGCAGAAGGAGTTGAAGCGGGGAGCGCGTCAGGATACCTGCACGAGCGTGATGATTGCGGATCTCGACCACTTCAAGCGAATCAACGATACCTATGGCCATCCAGCGGGTGACGAAATATTGCAGGAGGCAGCACGGCGCATGTCAGGTGTATTGCGGGGTTATGACCGGATCGGACGCTATGGAGGCGAGGAATTTCTCATTACAGCATCGGGTTGTGACTGGAGCGAGGCCATGGCGCTGGGCGAAAGAATATGTAGTTCCATCAGCAGCGCGCCTGTCAACAGCCGTGCAGGAGAGATTGACATGACTGTGAGCATAGGTATCGCGACCGGTTGCGGATCGGTCGAGGATACAGGTGAGCTTATCGCAGCCGCCGATCAAGCTCTTTATCAGGCGAAAGAGGCCGGGCGTAACCGGGTTGAATTGTCAAGGCTTGCGGCCGGATCAAGATCCAGGACATGGCGCTGAAAAGCTGCCGCTTCCGGCTCTCAAGGAACCGCTATCGACCGGCTCTACTGGAGCGCCATATCGGCTTTTACAATCTGGCCCCGTAGAGTGTGGGACAGGGCTGCAGTAATTTTCAGGTTCGCAAATTTTCCTATCATTTCGGGATGCCCGGGAAAATTGACTACGCGGTTGTTATCGGTGCGCCCGCTCAACTCGCCGGGGTCTTTCCTGGACGAGCCCTCCACCAGAATGCGTTGTATCGTCCCGACCATCCTGTTGCTGATCGCCTGCGCCTGCAGCTCCACTTTTTCCTGCAAGCGCCGCAGCCGCTCCAGCTTGACCTGGTGCGGTGTGCTGTCTTCCAGTCCGGCTGCCGGCGTACCTGGACGGGGGCTGTAAATAAAGCTGAAGGAGCCATCGAAGTTCACTGCTTCGATCAGTTTCATCGTTGCTTCGAAGTCTGCTTCGGTTTCCCCGGGAAAACCGACAATGAAATCAGAGGTAATCGAAATATCCGGCCGGACAGCACGCAGCTGGCGAATGATCGATTTGTATTCCAGCGAAGTGTAGCCTCGTTTCATCGCCGCCAGGATGCGGTCCGAACCGGACTGAACCGGCAAATGCACATGACTTACCAGCTTGGGAGAAGCCTTGTAAGCCTCGATGAGACGGGATGTGAATTCCCTCGGGTGAGAGGTGGTATAACGGATGCGTTCGATACCCGGGATTTCATGGAGGTATTCCAGCAGCAGCGCAAAGTCGGCCAGCTCACCCTCTTCCGCATATTGCATTCTGCCGCGATAGGCGTTGACGTTTTGCCCCAGCAGGGTTACTTCCTTGACACCCAGATCTGTCAGACTCGCGATTTCTGTCAGGATATCGTCGAGCGGACGTGAAATTTCCTCACCGCGCGTATAGGGAACCACACAAAAGCTGCAATACTTGCTGCACCCTTCCATGATGGATACGAAGGCAGTCACGCCCTCCGTGCGCGCCGGAGGCAGATGATCGAATTTCTCGATCTCGGGAAAGGAGATGTCCACCTGTGGCCGGCCCGTAATCTTGCGCGTCGAAATCATTTGCGGCAGCCGATGCAGCGTCTGCGGCCCAAATACCAGGTCTACATAGGGCGCGCGTTTGACGATCTCCGCCCCCTCCTGGCTGGCCACGCATCCGCCTACGCCTATCAGCAACTCGGGATTGGCCGCCTTGAGATGTCTTACGCGTCCAAGATCATGAAACACCTTTTCCTGCGCCTTCTCCCGCACCGAGCAGGTGTTGAAAAGAATTACGTCCGCTTCAGCGGGATCATCCGTTTTTTCCATGTGCTGCGCATCACGCAGCACATCCGCCATCTTTTCCGAGTCATACTCGTTCATCTGGCAGCCGAATGTCTTGATGTAAAGTTTTTTTGCCACGACCTTACTTGCTGTTCAGTAAATCATGATGAGCCGGAGCACTTTGGAAATACCCATGCGATATCGCCCCTGCCTGGAGTCAACCATTATCCGCTGTTCCTCAGTCCGGCGGCCACTCCATTGATAGTAAGATGGATGGCGCGTGTTACCGCATCTGTGGCATCCCCGGACCGGTAGCGGCGCAACAGCTCCACCTGCAAATGATTGAGCGGATCGATATAAGGGATCCGATTGCGAATGCTGCGCGCAAGCGTGGGATTATCCTGCAATAGTTCAGTTCGGCCGGTCACGGCAAAAAGCCATTTCACGCTGAGTTCCCACTCTTTTTGTATCCGTCCGAAAACTTTGCGCCCCAGTTCCGCATCCGTAACCAGTTCAGCGTAGCGCGAAGCGATACCCATGTCAGTTTTGGCCAGCACCATGTCCATGTTCGACAGCAATGTCTGCAGGAACGGCCAGGCCTGATACATTTCCTGCAGGAGTCCCAGCCCGTTGTCGCCCCTGCCCTCGCGCTGCACGAACATTTCCACGGCCGTGCCGAAACCATACCAGCCGGTAATCATCGCGCGGTTGACACCCCAGCTGAACGTCCATGGAATGGCACGCAAATCTTCTATCAGGTCGGATTTTTTGCGGGAGGGGGGGCGGCTGCCGATATTGAGTCCCGCAATTTCCTTTATCGGGGTCGATTCCTGAAAATACTGGTTAAACCCGGGCGTTTCGTATACCAGGCTGCGATAAGCCCGAAGGGCATCGCACGCCAGTACTTCCATGACCCCATAATATTCATCTGCACGTTCGCCAAGCGTGTCATGGCTCAGCAGCGTCGCCTCGATAGTCGCTGCAACCAGCGTTTCCAGATTACGCCGTCCAATCTCCGGATCGGAATATTTGCTGCCGATGACTTCGCCCTGCTCAGTGATGCGTATCTGCCCGTTGACACTGCCCGGCGGCTGCGCCAGTATCGCCTGATAGCTGGGGCCGCCGCCGCGACCAACTGTGCCGCCGCGTCCATGAAATAGCCGCAGCTCGACTTTGTGCTTGGCAAAGACCTTCGTGAGTTCGGTCTCGGCTTTGTAGAGCTCCCAGTTGGCCGCGAGGAATCCCCCATCCTTGTTGCTATCGGAGTAGCCGAGCATCACCTCCTGGACGTTGCCCCGCGAATCCACGAGCTTGCGGTAATAGGGTATCGAGAACAAGTCGTCCATGATGCGGGGACAGCCACGCAGGTCGCCAATGGTTTCAAACAGCGGAACAATATTGACATGCAGATGCGGCTTTTCTCCTGCCCGCAGCAGCCCTACCTCCTTCAACAGCAGCGCAACTTCCAGGATGTCGGATATGCTGTCGGCCTTGGAAATGACGTAATTGGGTAATGCCGCCGGCCCGAAGCGTCGATGGATTTCAGCCGCCATCTCCATGATATGCAACTCACTCTGGGCAAGCTCCGAATAGTCGAGGTAAGGCGAGCGCAGGAGACGCGGACTGCTGATTTCAGTCAGGAGGCAGCGAACGCGTTCCGCTTCCGGCAGGTCGGAATACCCTTTCAGATTGGCGCCGCGCTCGAACAGTTCGGCCACGACTTGCTCATGAATGAGACTGTGCTGGCGCGTATCCAGCGGTGCGAGATGAAAACCGAATACCTCGGCCGCCCGCCGCAGATGGCGCAGATCACCCCGCGCCAGTAACTCCGACTTATGCCGTTCGAGCGAATGGATGACGATGTCGAGATCGCGAACGAATTCCATGCTGTCAGCGTAGGGCTCCGCCGGACCGACCGGACGCCGTTGCCTGACTGCATGACCAAGCCCCATGCTGGTTGCGGCAAGGCGCGCGTAAATCCCGATCAGGGCGCGCCGATAAGGTTCATCAGCACGACTCGGCGCCTGATCGGGCGAAGCCTTGGCCAAGGCCGCCAGGGCCTCATCCACGTCGACCAGGCGATCAGTCAGGCTTAACCGGCGACCGATCTGGTGGACCTCGCCCATGTAAAAATCCAATGCCAGAGCGGATTGCCGCTCAGCAGCGTGCAGCAATACTTCATGAGTAACGAAGGGATTGCCGTCGCGATCGCCGCCTATCCAGCTGCCAATACGAAGAAACGGTGGAATACGAGGGGCTTTGGCGTCCATCCGGCGTTCGAGCAGATCTTCGATTTCCGCATACAGATGCGGCACTTCTCTAAGAAAAGTGTAGTGATAATAGGCCAGGCCATTCTTGATTTCGTCATATACGGACAGGCGTGCCGAGCGCAGCATGCGAGTCTGCCATAATATCTGAATGTTGGTTCGCAACCCCTCTTCGTTCTTGCTTAGCTCATCCGGGGTGAGCTGCACCCGATCGCGCTCGTTCAGCAGCCGGGCAATTGCCAACTGGCAATCAAGTATGCTTCTCCGCTGCACTTCCGTCGGGTGGGCCGTCAACACCGGCGAAACGAGCGCTTTGGCAAAGAACCGGCCAAGGGCCATGCTGCTTGTGTCGTTGGAGAAAACCAGGTCGAGCGCGCGCGCCACACTGCCCGCCTGCGGTTGGGACCGGGCTAAAAGGTAGCTGCGCCGCCGGCGGTTGTGATGCATATCCTCGGCTATGTTCGATAGCTGCGAGAACTGGCTGAACGCGCGAACCACCGCTTCGGTCGCCTTGTTGCTCAACTGGTTGAGCAGGTCGTTCAGTTCCTGCCGCGCCCTTGGATCCTGGTCGCGGCGAAACCGGATGGCTGTCTGGCGAATGTTTTCCACCAGGTCAAAAGTAGGCTCGCCTTCCTGTTCGCGCAAGGTGTCGCCCAGCATGCGTCCGAGCAGGCGGATGTCCTCCCGCAGAGGGTCATCCTTCGGCTCCTTGTCATCGATGTGATTAGGATTAGTATCCATACTTTCGCTTTGGGAAGCGACCGATCCCATAAACAACCTCTTCTCTGGAAGATGCGGACTCATGCCCTAAGTACTTCAGCTCAGTACTTCAGTCCGGCTTTGACGTCCGCCATGGTAAAATAAGTGTCAGCAGGATTTCCAAACTTTTGTTTATTTTAATAGGAATGCCTAATTCATCCACACCCCATAAAATAACTATCGCCACACGGGAAAGCGCCCTTGCCCTGTGGCAGGCCAATTTCATCCGGGATCGACTGGCAGAATTATACCCGCAAACGGAATTTCAAATATCTGGAATGACGACCCGAGGGGATCAGATTCTTGATGTGACGCTATCCAAGATCGGCGGAAAGGGACTGTTCATCAAGGAATTGGAACAGGCGCTGGAGGAGGGGCGGGCCGACATCGCCGTGCATTCGATGAAGGACGTGCCGATGGATATGCCTTCCGGATTCGCACTGGCAGCGATCACGGAGCGTGAAGATCCGCGGGATGCGTTTGTTTCCAATAAATACGCGACGCTGGATGCGCTGCCGTCCGGAAGCGTGGTGGGCACTTCCAGTCTTCGGCGCGAAAGCCAGCTGCGCGCGCGCTTTCCTCATTTGCAGGTGCAGCCGCTGCGCGGCAACGTCCAGACGCGTTTGCGCAAACTGGATGAGGGCCAGTTTGCAGCGATCATTCTGGCTGCGGCGGGATTGAAGCGGCTGGGACTTGCCGATCGCATCACCGCCCTGCTAAGCCCCGATCTCAGTCTGCCTGCAGTGGGGCAGGGCGCTTTGGGCATTGAGTGCCGTGCGGATCGCGCCGATCTGATCAAGCTCATGGAACCGCTGCATCATATTCCCACTGCTCGCTGCGTCGAAGCCGAGCGCGCCATGAGTCGCGCACTGGGTGGCAGTTGCGAGGTGCCGCTGGGGGGCTTCGCCGAAATCAGCGGAGACGTGCTGAGGCTGCGCGGATTTGTCGCCAGCCAGGATGGGATACGCATGATAAGCGATGAATTGAACGGGAGTCCCGATGATTGCGTCTCTATGGGGGCGCAACTGGCAAAGAACCTGAAGGCAAAGGGCGCGGAAGAGATTCTGGTAGCGCTGGAATCGAAAGCGGTTGAACCCGTGAGCCATCCGTGAGCAAGCCGCTGACCGGGACCCATATCCTGGTCACGCGTCCTTCTCATCAGGCAGTCGGGCTTGCTGAGAAAATACGGGCAGCAGGCGGGGAACCCTGCCTGTTTCCGGTCCTGGAGATTCAGGATATCTCCGATCCGCGCCCATTGCTCGAATTGATCGGGCGCCTGGATGAGTTCTATCTGGCGATTTTTGTCAGTCCCAACGCCGTCAATAAGGCGATGAGCGTCATATGCGCGAAGCGCGCATTGCCGTTCGATCTCAAGATTGCGACAGTCGGCCAGGGCACTGCCAGAACGCTGGAGCGATTCGGGGTGAACGGAGTAATCGTGCCTGCGGTGCGATTCGACAGCGAAGCCTTGCTCGATATGGCAGAATTGAACCACCTCAATGTTGCGGGCAAGCGAATCGTCATTTTTCGAGGCGACAACGGGCGCGAACTGCTGGGGGAAACGCTGAGGAAACGCGGTGCTTTTGTCGAATACGCGGAGTGTTACCGCCGGATACGGCCGAAAGCGGAAATCGCGCCGCTTATCGCAGCCTGGACGCGCGGTGAGATGAACGCGGTTACCGTTACCAGCAGTGAAGGCTTGCGCAACTTACGGGAGATGATGGGCGATTCAGGCAGAACATGGCTTGAAAACACACCCTTGTTCGTTTCCCATGAACGTATCGCGGGGGTGGCGCGGAAACTGGGATTTAACCGCGTGATTGTTACCGCTGCCGGAGACGACGGGCTGGTGGCGAGTTTGCAGGATTATTTTTCCGGGCGCATCGGGTGAAAGGAGACGGCAAAGGTGGCAGCAAAGGTGAAAGCCGCGAAGGGCGGCCACACAGTTTTGCTCCTACTCAATCATGAGCGTGGAAACCGGGGCGGCTGACACCGATCGACCGCAGAAAGCGGGGGTGAGATGGCTGCACGCCAATCCCCTGCTGGTTTTTGCTTTGATTCTGATCCTGATTTTCGCCTGGCAATGGTACGACACGCGCAGTGAAATCGCAGGACTGCGGCATGAGCTGGCAAGACGGCTGGCCGAGGCAGATGCTTCAGGCAAGGAGGCGCGCGATACTGCAGCTGATGCAGTCGAAGCGGGACGCCGCGCGGAAACGAAACTCGACCTCCTTGAAGATAAACTGGCTGAATCGCAGAGTCAGCAGGTTGCCCTGGAAGCGCTTTACCAGGAACTTACGCGAAGCCGTGACGAAGCAATGCTGGAGGAAGTGGAGCAGTTGCTGCTTATCGCCAACCAGCAACTGCAACTGGCAAGCAACGTCAAATCTGCCCTGATTGCAATGCAGGAGGCGGACAGCCGGCTCCAGCGCACTGAGCGCCCGCAACTGGCTTCCTTGCGAAAAACCATTGCAAAAGATATGGATTTGCTGAAATCGGTGCCGTATGTCGACATCGCAGAAATCAGCCTGCGCCTGGATAATCTTGTCGCCTCTGTCGATACGCTGCCCCTGGCGATGGAGTTTCGACCTCCTGAGAGCGTCTCTTCCTCCCCTTCCGTTCCCGTCTCCGAAAATGTATGGCTGCGCTTTCTTGGCCAAGTGTGGGAGGACTTCAAGCGGCTGGTGCGGATACAACATATGGACAGTCCCGATGTCGCCCTGCTGTCGCCATCGCAGGCATACTTCCTGCGCGAGAATTTGAAGTTGCGGCTGCTATCCGCGCGGTATGCGCTGCTTGCGCACAATGGATCCAGCTTCAAGGCTGATCTCGATGCGTCCAGGGAGCAGATCAGGCGTTATTACGACACTCAAGCGCAACCCGTCATGGATTTCCGGGAAGCATTGCAGCAATTGGGCGAGACCGATATCGGCGCTGAGTTGCCGCGCATCTCGGCGAGTCTCGATGCGGTACGTAACTACAGGTTGACGCGTGACCGGGGAAACAGGTGAAGGGGGCGCTCTGGCTTCTGGCCCTGTTCATGATTGCTGTGGCGGTTACCATCGCTGCTGCCTATAACAGCGGCTATGTGCTGATTGTCGCCCCACCTTATCGTATAGAGCTGTCGCTCAATCTGCTGGTGCTATTGCTGCTGGCCATCATTTCGATGGGTTACCTGGGGATGCGGCTTATTGCATTTACCGCTCGGTTGCCTGCCGAACTGAGTAAGCTTCGCACTCGCAGGCGCCGGGAAAAAGCCCTGGAAGGAACGCTGGACGGGGTCAAGGCGTTTTTCGAGCGGCGTTATGCAAAAGCAGAGAAATCCGCTGCCGCCGTCCTGAAAATGGAGGACTCCGCTCCTTTCAGTGCCATCAATGCCATCGTTGCCGCGCGTTCGGCCCATGGATTGCGAAATTATTCCCGTCGGGACGAGTTCATTGCCGAGGCTGAAACCAGTGCGCCGCAAGAAGTGGCCCTGCGGCTGATGACGCAGGCTGAATTGCTTCTGGACGAATATCGGTCCGAAGAAGCGCTCGAGTTGTTGCACCACCTGCCCTCCGGCGAGTTGCGCCGGCATACGGGGGCATTGAAGCTGGAGCTGGAAGCCCAGCAGAACATTGGAAACTGGGACGTCGTGCTTGAACTGATCAGCCAGCTGGAGCAGCGCGATGGTGCTGAAATCAGTCTCATAAAACAACTCAGGTGCAGAGCGCATATAGAGAATCTCAGGAGCAGAATGTTGAATCCGCAGGCGTTGAAGGAATATTGGGAGAGCCTGTCTCCGTCGGAAAAAAAGGATGGCAAAGTCGCTGCTGCTGCCGCGCGCGCGTTTTCTGCAACAGGAGACTGCGCCCTGGCTCATCATCTGGTCGAGCAGAGTTTGGAGAGTCAATGGGATTCGGAATTGGTAAAGCTCTATGCGGAATGCGCCGGCAGTGATCCCTTGCGGCGGATAGAACGTGCCGAGGCATGGCTTGAAGCGCATCCCGGTGATGCATCCCTGCTGCTTGCCCTGGGAAAGCTCTGCGCCCAGGCGGAACTGTGGGGCAAGGCTCAGAGTTATCTTGAAGCGAGCTTGTCGGTCAAAGCGGGATATGCGGCTTACCTCGCGTTGGGGCAGTTGAATGAAAAGCTCGGACAGCCCGAACTGGCGAGAAATCACTACGGCAAGGGATTGGAACTGGCTGTAAGTCAGCTGGAAACGGTCGCAATGGCCGAATAATGTGGATTGAATAGCGCCGGAAGCCGCTCAGCTTTGACTCCTTTCCCGATGCCGCGGATGCCGCTTTTGAGAGTTGGGAAGAGAGAGGTGCGGGAAGAAAACATCATGCTTTTGCCGGGCTTGCTGAAGTGGTTGAAGTGGTGAATGCGTCCGAAAAGAATTCTTCTTCCGGAAGGCCGCGCAAGCGCGTGAAATCCCTGTGAGCAGCTTCGACCATTGCCGGCGTGCCGCACGCATATACCTGGTAGCCGCTGAGATCGTCGAAGTCCTGCAGTACGGCCTGATGTACAAGGCCAGTCCTCCCGTTCCAGTTGTCAGAGGGCAGCGGCTCGGATAGCACAGGAATAAAAGTAAAATTGTCATGTTCCTGTTGCCAGCTTCCTGCCAGTTCGGGTGCATACAAGTCTGCTCTGGTGCGGTTTCCCCAATAGAGCACGATCTGCCGCCCATTGCCGCGGAAGCTGCGCCCGTGAAATACATCCTCCAGAATGCTTTTGACCGGTGCAAACCCTGTGCCGCTGGCGACAAAGATGATCGGTTTATCCGAGTCTTCGCGCAGGAAGAAGGTGCCGAGCGGCCCTTCAAAGCGGAGAATATCCCTCTCCTTCATCTGCGTGAACACATGCTCGGCGAACTCTCCGCCCGGATAATTGCGCACATGCAACTGAAGCAGCTCATCGTCATGGGGAGCGTTGGCCAGTGAAAAGCTGCGGCGCTTGCCATTTTTCATCAGGATATCGATATACTGCCCCGCCAGGAACTGCAGCCGTTCGTTGGTGGGAAGCTTTAGGGAGATGATCATCACATCGGGCGCGACCCGTTCGAGCTTTTGCACCCGGCATGGAAGGGTTTTGATCTTGATATCCTTTATGGCACTGATTTCGCGGCATTCAATGACGAGTTCAGAGAGGGGTACAGCCCGGCAAAACAGTGCCATTCCCGCCTGTTTTTCCGTTTCCGTCAACGCGCTCTCGTTATAGCTGCCGAAATCCACTGTTCCCTGTATGATTTTGCCCTTGCAGGTTCCGCAGGCGCCGTTGCGGCAGCCGTAGGGGAGTGAGAAACCTTCCCGGAGCGCAGCCTGGAGAACAGTCTCGCCAGGCTGGGCGAAAAAGCTGTGCCCGCTCGGCTGAATGGTAATTTGATGGGACATGATTACGATTACGAATGATCAGCAAAAATAAAATGGAATGTCGGCAAGTAACATGAAAACGATAAAGCGAACACTCTTGATCGTGGGTTGCGGTGATATCGCCCTGCGGGCGGCTCCCCTGCTGCTGGCGCATTACCGTTTGCTGGGCCTGTGCCGAAAGCCTGGGCAATGTGCTTCGCTGCGTTCGCTGGGGATTACGCCCGTGCCCGGTGATCTTGACATACCCGACAGCCTTGACAAACTGGCAGGTGCGGCAGATGCCGTTTTACACCTTGCTCCGCCTCCTGTCCGGGGTCGTACCGACACCCGTACCGCGCATCTTCTGGCGGCCTTGACAAGGCGGCCAAAAATGAAGCGCACAATGTTACCACAACGCTTTATCTACATCAGTACCAGCGGGGTATATGGGGATTGCAAGGGGGCTTTGGTAAACGAGACGCGCGCGATCAACCCCCTGACGGAACGTGCAGTGCGCAGGGTGGATGCGGAAAGGCGTGTCCGCAACTGGGGCCTGCGCAATGGCGTGAATGTTTCGATCCTTCGTGTTCCCGGGATTTATGCCGGCGATCGCCTGCCGATCGCACGCCTGCGTGAGGGAGCGCCAGTGCTGGCTTCGGAAGACGATGGCTATACCAATCATATTCACGCCGACGATTTGGCGCGCATCGTTGTTGCTGCACTCCGGTATGCGCGGCCAGGCAGGATCTACCATGCGAGCGATGATTCAAACCTGAAAATGGGAGAATATTTTGATCTGGTGGCGGACCGTTTTGCCTTGCCGCGTCCTTCACGCGTTCCCCGTGCCGAAGCAGAAGGCCGTATCGCACCCGGCATGCTCTCATTCATGCAGGAGTCGCGAAGGCTGACCAATATGCGGATCAAGCAGGAGTTGCGCGTACACCTGCGCTATCCCACGGTCGCAGAGTGCCTGCGCAGCAAGCTAGACTGTAAAACAGGTAAAATAGGTTCATTTTAGATGGGAGCAGGCAAATGCCCCAATCGCTCCAACCCCACACCGACCCGGAAACGGGATACATACTCGTCATTACCGGCCTTCCCGATAAGGCGCAGGCAGTCTTGCTGGCGCACAAGCTGATCGAAGAGCGGTTGGCTGCATGCATCAACATACAGAGCGAGTGTACTTCCATCTACCGCTGGCAAGGCGGAATGGAAAGCGGGATCGAGGTACCGGTCTTTATTAAAACAGTCGCGCAGCATTATTCTTCGGTGGAGCGCCTGATAAAGTCCATACACCCCTACGAACTCCCTGAAATCATTGCTGTCCCAATAAGCAGCGGATTGCCCGCATATTTGCATTGGATTTCCGGTGAAACGTCGAGGCCGGATAAAAATTGAAGAGAATCTGGTTGTCATGCCCCTGAACCGATATAGCCGATATTTCCTGCTGCTTCTCTGCTTTTTCAGCACAAGCGTCTTTGCCGAAGAAGGAAAAACTTCCGGATTTCTTTCAGGCTTGCAACAACTGCGCTCTGCCTTCGATCAGAATCAGGATCAGGAGGAGCAGGAATTGTTGCCGCCAGACGAGGCTTTCAAGCTGAAGGTCAAGGTACGGGACGCAAATACGCTTGTGGCGCAGTTCGAGCCGGCGAAGGACTATTATCTGTACAAGGATAAAGTTGCGTTCAAACCGCAGACCCCCGGAACCATCGTCGAAAACATCTCCCTGCCGCAGGGAAGGATGAAAAGCGATGTAACCTTTGGTGAGGTCGAGGTTTTTCACGAGCCGTTTGAAGCGCTGATTTCCCTGAAGCGGGACGCCCCATCGACCGACAAGCTGACTCTTGTTGCCACCTATCAGGGTTGCAATGAGCCCATCGGTGTCTGTTATGCGCCCATTAGCAAGGTAATCGATCTGACGCTGCCCGTTGCAAAGGCAGCGGCTGGAGCGGTTGCCAATGCAGTGAGCGCTGATGCATCCGCCGCAACAGGTACCGCTGGAGTACGGGTTGATGCCGCTGACGAATTGCTCCAGTCGAAGGGGGGTGCGGTCCCTATCGAGACGGAATCGGTGGAAATCGAGAGAATGTTCCAGACCGGCAACTTCTGGCTGATTCTCACTGGCTTCTTCGGTATCGGTCTGCTTCTCTCCTTTACTCCCTGTGTATTTCCCATGTTCCCCATTCTGTCCGGCATTATCGCCAAAGGGGGGCAGCACATTACCAAGCAGCGCGGATTCATCCTGGCCCTGGCCTACGTGCTTGGAATGGCCATTACCTACGCTATCGCGGGGGTGGCAGCGGGACTTTCCGGCGCAATGCTGTCGGCAACCCTTCAGAACGCATGGGTACTTGGCGCGTTCGCACTGATTTTTGTAACACTCGCATTTTCCATGTTCGGGTTCTATGAGCTGCAGCTCCCCACCTTTTTCCAGAGCAGGATTTCGGAAGAGGCCGGGCACCTCAAAGGAGGTCACCTGACCAGTGTATTCGGCATGGGTGCCTTGTCCGCGCTGATTGTCGGACCGTGTGTGGCAGCACCCCTTGCAGGTGCCCTGCTGTATATCAGCCAGACCCGCGATGTGGTGCTCGGGGGCTCGGCGCTCTTTGCTATGGCGCTGGGCATGGGCCTGCCCTTGCTGTTGCTGGGCGCCTCCGCTGGCGCCCTCCTGCCGAAAGCAGGTGCATGGATGGAAGGGGTCAAGCAGTCGTTCGGAGTATTGCTGCTCGGGGTGGCAATATGGCTGATATCGCCAGTGATCCCTGCCGTGGCGCATATGCTGCTATGGGCAGCCCTGTTGATCGTGTCGGCCATTTACCTGCATGCGGTTGACCCGCTGCGGCCGGGTGCTTCCGGTTTTCAGAAATTCCTCAAGGGAGTGGGCATGATTGCCCTGTTGACAGGGATCGCCTTGCTCATTGGCGTGTTTTCCGGCAGCCGCGATATCCTGCAGCCTCTTTCAAGGCTGAATGTTTCAGCGGCTGACATGGAAGGGATAAGAAAGGACAGTATCAACTCAAACGAGCATTTGCCGTTCCAGAGAGTGAAGTCGGTGACGGAGCTGAACCAGCAGATCCTCCAGTCGAGAAACAAATACGTAATGCTGGATTTTTATGCGGACTGGTGCATCTCCTGCAAGGAAATGGAACGTTTCACCTTTACCGACGCAGCTGTCCAGACGCGATTGAAGGACGTCGTGCTGCTGCAGGTTGATGTGACAGCAGGTACGCCTGAGGACATGGAGCTTCTCAAGCGCTTCAAGCTGTTCGGGCCTCCCGCCATTCTCTTCATGGACAAGGAGGGGCGTCAGGTTCCCAACGTCAAGATCATCGGCTATCAGGACACCAAGGCTTTTCTGAAAATACTCAACGCAGTTCTGATCTAGCCTCCCATAGCACTGCAATTTGATTGATCCGGAGTACGAACCAAGAAGCCGGACTCGTGAGTCGCGGTCTCCGGATCAGGATTTGAAGCTTATTTTTCTCAGGAATAACAATGACAAAATTGCGACAGGTATTGTTGTACACAGGTATTGCCATACTTGCGGTGGCAGCAGGAGTCTTATTGCGCGGCCAGTTGGCGAGCAAGGATATGGCCGCTCCTGACGCCGCTGTGGCTGCTAAAGGCGCCGAAGCGATACTGGCGGCGAGTTTCCCTGATCTCGAGGGAAATATCCAGCCTGTTTCCCAGTGGCGGGGGAAAGTCATGGTGGTGAATTTCTGGGCGAGCTGGTGCGCGCCCTGCCGCGAGGAAATACCCGAGTTTATCTCCTTTCAGGACAAATTTCGTGATAAGGGACTGGTCTTCGTAGGCATCGCGGTGGATCAGAAAGAAAGAGCGGCAGCATTCAGCAAGGAAATGGGCATTAATTATCCGGTCCTCGTGGGAGACATGAAAGCGATGCAGATCGCAGGTGCCGCGGGCAACATTCAGGGTGCGCTGCCTTTTACCGTCGTGATTGACCGGAATGGTAAAATAATTGGAAGCAAGCTTGGCCGCCTGAATGAGAGCAAACTCGAATCCATGATCGGACCGTTACTTTAGGGAGCTGCTGAACAATCCCTCGCAAGGCGCGAAGGATTACATTTCGATTGTATTCCTCCGGCTTCTGCGCCAGCTAGCCTCCGAGCGCCCTGTACAGGTTATAAAGACTGGTTATAATGATCAGCGTGCCTACCAGTATGAGCAGGGTTTTCGCGTGCAGCTTTTTGCACAGAACTGCCGCAAACGGCGCGGCGAACAAACCGCCGAAGACCAGCCCTGCGATGATGGGCCAGGTATTGGTTTCCATCAGCAAGGTGAAAACGGCGGCGCCGCTCAGCGTCAGGAAGAATTCAGCGAAATTGACGGAACCGATGGTCGTGCGCGGATCATTTCCCGTACTGACCAATGTGGATGTTACCACCGGTCCCCATCCGCCGCCTCCTGCCGCATCGACGAATCCACCAAACAAGGCGAGCTTTCCCACATGCTTGGGCGGATTCTTGCGCAACCGCAAAGACCGGAACGCTTTGCTCAGAATGTAGATTCCCAGCAGCAACAGATACGCGGAAACATAGGGTTTGAACAGGGCGCCATCGACCTGCGTCACCAGTACGGCCCCCAGGATACCGCCAAGGATGCCGGGCACGAGCAGACGGACGAACAAATCCTTGTTCACGTTGCCGAACTTGACATGCGAAATGCCGGAAACGCCGGTGGTAAAAATCTCGGCGATATGGACGCTGGCGCTCGCAACCCCGGGTGTGGCGCCCGAAGCGAGCAGGAAAGTGGTGGCCGTCACCCCGTAAGCCATTCCCAGGGCGCCATCCACGACCTGGGCGAAGAAACCGACTATCGCGGCATTCCAGAAAATGCTGCTGCTCAGGGTTTCGCCAATGATCTGCCAGCCCCCGAACCAGTTATTGGAAATAAAAAAACGACCAGCCAGAAAAAGGATCAATACGATCAACACTGCGACGGCAAACCAGGCCGCTGCGTGAAGGAGCGGGTGAGTGCCGGGATGGGAGACCGGTTCCTCGACGGGAGGAATTCCCAATTGCTGATGTTCGATATTGATCGGGTTGCCTGACAGATCCAGGTTGCGAATCTTCATACCTTATTCCTGTCTCTTCTATAAGCGCAACACTATACCGACAGGTGTGAATATCCAGAAATAACCTAATAGAATATGTTTATTCTTTTGTTATTTTCGGGAGTGGATCAGTCCATAAACCTGTTCGTCAGATGGCCGATATTATCCTAGTCATTCATTTTCTGTTCGTGTTGTTTGTCGTGGGCGGCCTGCCGCTGATCTGGGCAGGTAACTGGATAGGAGCGGGTTTTGTGCGAAATCGGAGATTCCGGTTAGTCCATCTTGCCGCTATCCTGTACGTTACCGCCGAGTCCCTTCTTGGCGTGGTATGTCCGCTGACATGGCTGGAAGACGTGTTGCGCGGGAGGGTGACCGAAACAGGTTTCATCGAGCGCTGGCTGCATATCATCCTCTTCCATGATCTTCCGGAATGGGTGTTTCTGATAGCGTATGTGTTGTTCGCCCTCCTGGTGGTCATGACTTTCCTGCTCATTCCACCGCAGCCGCGCGCTCGTCGCGATAATTTCCGGTCGTAATTGACCCGCTTTTCCGCACAGCGTAAAGTCATGCATAGAAAGAAGTTCATGTATACGGGAGGTTGAGACCTCTACACCCTTTCACCCTTTTGCGCACCGGGCAGCTACTTTCCAAAACCTCATTCATGTCTTCCCTCACAACATTGCATCGCTTCATCAGCCTCCGCCGTTTCATAATCGGTCTGGCGGTTTTCGCCGGAATAATTATCCTGTTTGGCCTGCTCGGCTATTTCTGGTTGCCCGGATACGCCAAGGCGAAGCTTGAAGCTGTTTTATCGGATGTTCTGCACCGCCCCGTTACTGTACAGTCGATCGACATTCAGCCCTATACGCTGGAGTTGACGGTTCGTGGTTTTCGAATAGGCGAAAAAGAGACAAGCGTAGACGCAGACAAGAATCTTTTTTCCTTTGATGAACTTCACCTCGATCTGAGTAGCGCCTCTATTGCCCATCGCGCGCCCGTGATCAGTTCGGTTTCGCTCAAAGGACCGGTGGTGCGCCTCGTTCGTGAGGCGCAGCAGCAGTTCAATATCACCGACCTGATAGAAGACTTCATGAAACGGCCGAAAGAAGAGGAGGAGGGCGGCAAGAGCATGTTCTCGGTACGGAATATCGTTATCGAAGACGGCCGCTTCGAATTCGTCGACCATGTGAAAAAAAGTCAGCAGGAGATATCCGACATTCAAGTCGGTGTGCCTTTCATCGCCAATTTCGAAAGTGCGGAGGAAACATGGGTGGAACCCCGTTTCAGCGCCAGAGTGAACGGTGCTCCGTTCAATCTCACCGGGAAGCTGCGGCCTTTCACCGCAAATCGCGAAGCGACGCTCGAAATCAGGTTGAACGATGTGGATCTGACGCGTATAGACGAATATTCCCCCATTCCAGTCGGTATTCGCCTTCTCTCCGGTTATTTTGACAGCGAACTCCTGTTGACATTTACCCAGGTCGATGGCCAATCGCCTGCCCTGGTTCTGACAGGCAATGCCGCATTGAAGAAGCTGAAAGTGGAGAATCATTCGGTGGAGGCACCCTATGCCGCCACGCTGGACGAATTCAATGTCCGATTGACTGAAATAAACCTGAATGCGGTGAAGCCCTCGCGAGCGGCCGTAGTCCTGACGGAAATTGCGGTGTTGCCGGAAGGCAGCGCTGAACCCGCACTCAGCCTGCCGAAGCTCACGCTGGACGAGATCGTGGTCGATACCGGACAGAAAAATGTCAGTCTCGGTGCTGCAATCCTGGATCGCTTCAATGCCTCATTGCGACGCCATAAAGACGGGCGGCTCAATCTTGCCAGGCTTTTTACTCCGACAGACAAGGCGGAAAAGGCATCCCAATCCTCTACCCCTCCTTCTCCCAAAGCGGATACAGATAAGTCATGGACGGTAAAACTTGGAAGCTTCAAGCTGGCGGATGCCGGATTGCGCTTTGAAGATGCCACTTTGCCGGACATAGCCCCCATGGTGGTCAATGCCCTTGATCTGGCAGTTAGCCAGATCGACTTCAGCGGCGCAACGCCCTCCCAGTTCGAACTCAAGGCGGGAGTCAACAAAACAGGCAGTCTGGAAACAAAAGGGTCCCTTGCCTGGGCGCCACTCGCAGCAGATCTGGCAGTAAACGCCAAGGATGTCGACCTTGTTGCATTGCAAGGCTGGGCCGGAGACCGGTTGAATGTGCTGTTCTCGCGCGGCGCACTGTCCTTCCGCGGCAAGATCAAAGCCGATGGCGGCAAGGGCCAGAAGCGACCTGAGCGGGCACGGGGAGAAAAGGCATCGCCGTTAAAAGTGGCGGTGCGCGGGGATGGGAGGCTCACTAATTTCAACATGCTGGACAAGGCGGACGCTACCAACCTCATGCGTTGGCGAAGTGTCGATATCAAGGGGATCGAGTTTGCCAATGAACCTCTTAGCATCAATACCGCATCGATTACGCTTACTGATTTTTTTGCCCATGTCGTCCTTACTCCCCGAGGTGAGTTGAACCTCAAATATATCGTGCGGCAGGAGGAGGAAACAGCGGTTTCTCCCTCACAGGCTGCCGCCGCGCCGGCAGCGATGCCCGAGCCGGAACCGGCGGACACACCTGCTGAAATATCACCTGCGCCTGTTCCTTCGCCGCCACCCCCGCGCAAGAGTCTGCCTGTCCGCATAGGCCGTATCGTGATGCAGGGAGGGCACGTCAATTTTCAGGATCAGTTCATCCAGCCCAATTATCGCGCCTACTTGACCGACCTGGCGGGACGTATAGGACCACTCCATCCCCGAAAAGCCGGAGAAGTGGATATTCGCGGCACGGTAGATAAAACGGCGCCATTGAAAATCAGCGGGTCGGTCGATGCCTTCGGCAGGGAACTCTACCTGGATATTACGGCCTCGGCCAAAGGTATCGACATGCCTACGTTCAGCCCCTATTCCGGGAAATATATCGGGTACGTAATCGAGAAAGGTAAACTGTCGGTCGACGTTCACTATCATGTCGAACATGGCGAGTTAACAGCGGAAAACAGCATCTTCCTCGATCAATTGACTTTTGGTGAGAAAATCGAAAGTCCGGATGCACTATCGATTCCGGTCAACCTCGCATTGGCGCTGCTAAAAAACCGACGCGGAGAAATAGATCTTCGTCTCCCTGTAAGCGGTTCCATCAACGATCCGAAATTCAGCCTGGGCGGGTTAATCCTCAAGGCAATCCTCAACTTGCTGACCAAGGCAGCCACTGCGCCTTTCACAGTGCTCGGATCGCTTTTCGGGGGAGAAGAATTATCGGAGATCGATTTTCCCGCAGGTGAGGTAAAGATTCCGCCAGAGGCAGAAGAAAGGCTCCAGAAGCTGGCCCAGGCGCTGAAAGATCGGCCAGCGCTGAATCTTGAGATCATCGGTCATGCCGATGCTTCGAGTGATCCGGAGCCTTTGAAGCGGCGCGTACTTGAACGCAAAATCAAGGCGGAGAAATTGTCGGCGGATGTCAAAAAAGGAAAGTCTTACGATTCCCTGGAAGATGTGACACTGACACCGGAGGAATATGAAAAATACCTGGAGCGGGTTTACAAGGATGCCAGGTTCGAGAAGCCGAAAAATTTCATCGGTCTGACAAAAAGCCTGCCCGCGGAAGAGATGGAGAAGCTGATGCTTACCAACATCGACGCGGGCGATACGGAATTGCAGGGGCTTGCCGAAAGCCGGGCGATGAGCGCGCGGGACTGGCTGATCGCGCGTGGGGAAATCCCTGATGCTCGAATTTTCATACTTTCGCCGAAAGTTGACGCAGGAACGAACCGCGAGAAGCCGGGTAACCGCGTGGAGTTCTCCATCAGGTAAGCGCCCTATCTGGCAGCAGCGAGCATTTTCACTGCCATCGGTAATGGAGATGCCCGCATGTCTGCCGTACGCGTACGCTACTCACTGTGCCACCGTATCTTCCGGCGACTTTAAAAATCCACCTGAAAGCGTGTCAGCCACATATCGAGGTTGGCATTGTTAAATCCGGCACTGCGGCGGTCCGCTACGCCCGCGGTATTTATATCGAGGACATGGACATAATTGGTCATGACTCGAATATTGGAATGAGGGTACCAGTTCAGGCCAAATCTTATGAGATTCGCCTTTCCACCCCTGATGACTCCGTCATTCATGTTCATGTAGTCGTACCCCGCGGCAATTTCCCAGGCTCCCCAGCCAGGCCCATGGAGCTGAAAATCCCGGAAAGGCTTTAGCCTGTTCCATGCGCCATTCTTGACGTGGTAGACACGGGATTCGCCGGTCAGGAAGTAGCTTACGTAACCGTAGAAGCCGAACAGTGATTCTCCGCTATAACCGTGGCCGTTGATATCGGTTCGCAGGTACTCTCCCTGCGCAGAGAACGGGCCATAGACCAGGGCGGTTTCCGCACCCCAGCGATTGTAGCTTTCCAGTCGCCGCGAGTTCAGGTCGTTCTTGTTGCCGAAACTCAGGTTGCCGGTGTTCAGCACATTGGTTCGGTCAACGTTGGCGCCAGGAAAAGATGCGAAACTCATTCCGCCATTGGCGAAGTCGCCATTCCCCAGGTATTGTGTGTTGACCTGGGTATACGCTGCCGACACCCCTACATGCCAGAACTTGGTCTCGCTCTCCATCCAGGGTCTGCCGGAAATACGGCCGACCCCTTCCCAGCTGGTGTCGCCCGCGCCATTGCTGCGGCTGTTATTGCCATTAGGGTTGACTGACGTCCCCGAGTTGGAGCTTCCTATCGGCTCGGTCTGGAAGGAAATTCCGGTTTGCCAGCGTGGCACGGCATAGTTGACGCCTATCCCGGTCTTGTAGACGTTGGGATTATCGAGAAATGTATTCGGGGACATATGCCGTTCGATAAACGTCAGGAAGCGGTTGCTGGTCGCTTCCTCCAGACTGAACGGCTCCTTGAACGAGCCCACCTTTATTGATAGCGGACTATCGAATTTATAACGGATGAATGCGTCCGTGATTCCCGCCGTCACCGATCCGTTTCCGCGGCTGAAGTCGTATTCGAACTTGTAGTCCCATCTTTTGAACATCGTGCCTTCCACACCGAGACGGGCACGCCGGAGATTGACGCCACTGTTCAACTCATAAGGACGATCCGTGGACGCGGGGGGCAGGACGTCATTGGCAATGTTATATTGCGAATCTACTTGCAGGCGTCCATCGACCTCGGCAGTAAAGTTTCCATCAGCACTTTCAAAATGCAACCCGGGTCCATACTTCATCTTGGTTTTTTCAGTCTGCTTGACCCGCTCTTCCAGTGATGCCAAGTCGCTGACGAGACGCGCTTCCCGCATCTTCGCCTTCATTTCGATGTCTCGACGGGCTGCCATAAGTTCCGCCGGATCTGTTTTTTCGGCTGCCCTTTCCGCTACCCGGCTATCTGAGTTTTCCATGGGTGCATCAGCGGTTTTACTGGTTTTGCCGGCGGTTTTTGTCGCAGCATCCTCTTCTCTTACGAAAGAGCCGATATGCACGCGTCCGGGACCCGGTTTCGCATAGATTTGCTCTGTTTTGGTATCGACATACAGATCAAGGGCGAAAGCCGCGGACGATAAGCTTGAACCCAGGACGGTAGCGAGTGCCAGTGTAAGCTTGCGTAATTTCATCGGTTCATTCCCTTTTCGGATGTTTGATAAAAGCCATAAAAACCGAAGGGAGAATACGTCCGGAAGATGTCCGTTTGATTGCAGTTTTGTCACAGTTTTATGACAAACCTGATGATTTTGGGCCACGCCGGCACCCCTGAAATGTTTGGCGTCATGTCAGCTGCGCATCGTTTTGAACCGGAAGCGGCCGCAGACAGGGCAACATGATGAAGAGACATAGAAAAACAATGGCTCTGTATGCGCTACATTTCACTTTTTCCTTTGCCGTGATAGTCTATGCGCTGTTGTCGAATTACCAACTCCGGTAAGACTTGAAATCATCGAAGAGGAAAGCTTATGGAAATGCATGTATATGACACTTGGGTGAAAGCCAGGGATGGCCGCACGATGCACTTTGACGTGTTCACGAACACGAGAGACGACAAGAAAGCGATCGAGTATGCGAAGCAGTGGCTGACTTCTGTTGGCGAAGGCGATGCAGCGGTCAGCAGCAGGGAGTGCAGGTTCTGCCACAGCGAAAAGGCCCCTGCCAATGTTGAGGAAGCAATCAACAGGGACGGCTATTTCATCTACAAAATGGAAGGATGCAAATGAACCTGCGGGCCGCTGCGCGGGCAATCCAGGAAGAAACTGGAAGAGGTCTCGGGGAATCGGCTCAGGGGATCGATTGAAGTTGTAAATGAATTCGAGGGATGATAAGCGTCCGCAAGGCCTTGCTGGTTCTCCACATCGGCTCTGTCAATGTCTCAGCGTTCTGGCGCTCATGTTTGCTACCCCGCTTTGGGGTAGCGATCTTGTCAAAACCATTGAACGTGTCAAGCCCTCGATCGTAGGGGTGGGTACTTTCCAGAAAACACGTTCGCCCGCTCTGAATTTCCTCGGAACCGGTTTTGTATTGAATGATGGCCTCCATGTGGTTACGAATGCACATGTTGTTCCCGAGGTGCTGGACGTTGCCAATCATGAGTCCTATACCGTCATTACCGGCAAGGGAAAACAGGGCGAACTCAGGTCTGCCAATATTGCTGCGATCGACAAGGAGCACGATCTGGCGGTGCTCAGAATTTCCGGCGAGGCTCTGCCAGCCATGGAACTGGGAGATGCCCGCAAGGTGCGTGAAGGGCAGAATCTGGTTTTCACCGGTTTTCCGATCGGGATGGTCCTTGGGTTTTACCCGGTTACCCATCGTGCCATGGTTTCATCCATCACGCCGATTATTTTGCCCGCGCATAATTCGCGGCAGCTCGACGCGAAGATGATCAACCAGTTACAAAAGCCCATTTATGCGGTTTTTCAGCTCGACGGCACAGCGTATCCAGGCAATAGCGGGAGCCCGCTGTATGATCCCGAGTCCGGGGTGGTCTATGGCGTAATCAACATGGTATTCGTAAAGGGGAAGAAGGAGGCGGCGCTCAGCAATCCGAGCGGCATAACGTATGCTATCCCTGCGACGTATATCCGGGAACTGCTGCGTCGCATCGAACCGGAGTGAAGGCAGGATTGAAAACTGCTCATACCTGCAATATCGGCTGATTTCTGGATAGTTGAGAAGTAACTGGAAGGAGAAACAATGCAAACCGTTACCGTGGCAATAGCGGACACCGACGCCGGCAGGCGCGCGAAACTGGAACAGTCTTTGCAGGGAGGGTCGGGTATCGAGGTGTTGACAGATGTGATATCCGACCGGAACGGCATTCCTGCAGATCATGAGGCTGAATCTCATAAAACCCCTGTATCAACTGAAGATGTAGTTGCCAGGATTACCCAGCTCAAGCCGCGTATTCTTTTTGTCAATCTCGATTTATCCGTTGAAAGGGAATGTGCGCTGCTGGAAGCTTTACACCGGACATGTCCTGAAACGCTCGTGTTACTGCTGACCGATAAATCGGTTCAGGAGGAGCAGGTCATCCAGGCTCTGGCGAGTGGGGCGCGCGGCTGTCTGAGTCATGAGACTGATCCTTTTTATTTTTTGAAGGCTGTTCGTGTCGTGGACCGTGGCGAGATCTGGGTGACACGGCGAATGCTGGGCAAGATAATGGATAGAGTGCTGCACTGATGACTTGCTTTTTTCCGGGAGAACTTCTTGATCCTGCTGGCTAGCGCTTCTCAGGACGATCTGTGTCATTGGGAACAGGGGGTGCGCACCCTGTCCCCGATATTCTGCTCGACCAATCTTGAATCTCTCAAGATCGAACTGGCTCGTTTAAAGCCTTCAGTCCTGCTGCTGGATTATGACTTGCCGCAATTGAACGCTCCCGGTGGAATTTCGGCGCTTATAAAATTGCACCCGGAAGCCAAGGTGGTAGTCTTGAGTCATCCTCTTCCGGATGAGGCCGAGTGGGCGTTGTTCAGAACCGGTGTCAGGGGGGTCTGCCGGCGCGATATCGATGAAGAGCAGCTGCAAAGCGTGGTGACAGCGGTGCAGCGCGGCGAACTCTGGATTCGAAGAACGCTCAGCTGGCATCTGCTGAATGAGCTTGTTACCATCACGCAGGAAAAGACCAAAATCAAACAGGCGGTTGGAGAGCTGCTTGCCAATTTGACTCAACGTGAATATGAAATTGCAACGCTTGTGGGAAACGGTGAAACGAACAAGCAGATTGCCCGCCGGCTGGATATTACGGAGCGGACGGTAAAAGCTCACCTGACGGAAGTTTTTCGCAAGCTGGATATTGCCGACCGCCTCAAGCTGGCTTTGATTGTCAAAGGATCCATCTACCCCGGGGACTCTTCGAAAATGAGCCATTGAGTGTTTCACTCCGTGGCCAGATTCCGCCCAATAGCCAATAGTCCATCCGATACTTCAACCCCGATACCCTTTCCACCTCTGCTTCCTGCCGGTTTCTGTTCCACTTCTCCTTTCCATGTTTTCGCAGTGTTTGAGGCGGAATGGTCGCAACGCCCCAAAACGATGCTCCTTTGCGGCTCTCGATGTACCAAGGTCCAATTGTCCCTGCTGTAGAAATTGATATGATGTAGCGTATCCAGCTCGAAAAACGGATTCTCCTTCGAAGAATGTCTCCTGTAATCCAGGAAGTTAGATGCTTATGAGTACAGGAATGGCGCCCTGTGCCGTTACTGGCATCGGAGAATTGCCGAAGAATTGAATGGGCGCCCCAGCAGTACTTTAAGCAGTGCGTTTAAGCCGGCAGATAATTTTTCGCATGTGTCGGGCCTGAGTGTCCCTGTCGGTCTTCGGTTCGACAAAAGGAAAGAGACGGCCGAAAGAAGCTGCTCGAGCTGTTTTGCTCAATGTTGCTCATTGCGGCGCAGGATGAGGAGTGAAAATTGTTTCGTATTTCTAATCATTACATATCAAGAACGGTAGTCCTGCTCATCGGCGCGGAAGTATTCGCACTGATGCTCATAGTGTATCTTGGAACCGGTATTCGTTTTTTTAACCATGTTGAACCATTTTCCCTCTTCTTCCTGCTTCCGGAAGCTGTCACCTTTGCTTTTGTCATGATCCTGTGCATGGCCGCGATGGGACTGTATCAACTCGATTCGCGACTGGATATGAAGGATACTCTGTTCCGCCTGATGCCATCCTTAATGGCCGGATTCGGGATCATGACCCTGATATTCTATCTGGTGCCCGACCTCTATCTCGGGCGAGGTATATTGGGACTGGTAATGCTCCTTGCCTTTTCCGGCATTCTCCTGGTGCGCGCGGCTTTTCTTAAATGGTCGAGCCTGCGGCTTCTCGAATCCCAGGCCATTGTGCTGGGAATAGGCGGAAGGGCCCGGGAGTTCGTCGATCGGGCGAAAGATGATTCCAGGCATCGAGGCTTGAAGATCGTCGGTTTCGTTCCCCTGCCCGATGAAGAGTTGCAGGTCCCTGCCTCTTCGGTATTGCCCAGAGTGGATTCCCTGATGTCTCTTGTGAACCGTCTCAAGGTGAGGGAGATCATCATCGCGATCCAGGAACGCAGAGGAGGATGCTTTCCGATACAGGATTTGCTGGAATGCAAGCTGAACGGTGTCAAGGTTACCGATTCAGCCGCTTTTTTCGAGCGTGAACAAGGCAAGATTCGGGTCAATTCCCTTTACCCGAGCTGGCTGATTTTTGGTGGGGGATTCGATCAGAGTCTCCTCCGAACCGCTATCAAGCGTGTTTTCGATGTGGTTGCGAGCAGCATACTGTTGATTATTACGCTACCCGTCATGATCGTCACTGCCCTCTGTATTCTTCTGGAGGATGGCAAGCCGGTTTTTTACCGCCAGGAAAGGGTGGGAAAGGGCGGCAAGACCTTTATGGTCGCCAAATTTCGCAGCATGCGGAATGATGCCGAGAAGGGGGGGAAGCCGCAGTGGGCGCTGACAAATGATCCGCGAGTGACACGTGTCGGTAGAATTATCCGCAAACTGAGGATCGACGAGCTTCCCCAGATATTCAACGTGCTTAGCGGGGATATGAGCTTCGTCGGACCACGCCCGGAGAGACCTTATTTCGTGAACCAGTTGATCGCGGAAGTTCCCTATTACAACGTCAGGCACAGCGTAAAACCGGGAATAACGGGATGGGCGCAAGTTCGCTATCAATATGGAGCCTCAGTGGAAGACGCGATCGAAAAGCTTCAGTACGATCTCTATTATGTGAAGAACCACAGTTTGTTCCTTGATGTCATTATCCTGATAGAAACCATCGAGGTTGTCCTGTTAGGCAAGGGTGGAAGATGATTTCGAGGAACTACAGCCCGAGATGCTGACGACGGTAGCCACCGCCAGCTATGCAATGGCTGGAATGGCATATCTGGTCCTGGCTGCACTCCTGCTTACAAGCTGGCGAGGACGGCTGCATGGCATGATGCTCCTTGTCGCATGCCTGCTTTCGGTATTATGGTCCGTTTTCTTTGCTTATCAGGCATACCGGAATACTCCTCTTTCTCTTTCATCGGATATGCTGGAGATTCTCAGAAATGCTGGGTGGACAGGCTTTCTGATCGTGCTGCTGGGACTCCACCAGCAGGAAAAAAACTCCTCCGGTACAAGAACTTCCCCAGTCCTTACAGCCATTGCGTTGCTATATGCCGGCTGTCTTTTTGTGGCGGCGTATTCCCACGGGAAGGATGACTTTGCGTTCCATGCAACGACTGGCTTCACAAGCAATGTTGTCGGAAGTCTTGCCATGGCCATACTGGGCATGATCCTCGTCGAGCAGGTTTATCGTAACACTCCTCTACGACAGCGATGGGGCATAAAGTTTGCGTGTCTCGGCATCGGGGGTATCTTTGCTTATGATTTTTACCTCTACAGCGATGCTTTGCTTCTCAAACAGATCAATCCCGAGATATGGGCAGCACGTGGAATAATCAATGCCCTGGTCGTTCCGCTTATCGCGGTTTCTGCTGCGCGCAATCCGGGCTGGTCGCTGGGAATTGCCGTGTCGCGCCGAATTCTTTTCTACTCGGCCGCATTGTTCGGCACCGCCGCTTATTTGCTGGCAATGGCTGCCACCGGTTACTACCTTCGATTTTTCGGAGGAAGCTGGGGTACCGTCATGCAGGTCAGTTTCCTGTTTGGCGCAATCGTTCTTCTCCTGGCGGTGCTATTCTCCGGCACGCTGCGCTCCTGGCTCAGGGTCTTCATCAGTAAGCATTTTTTCAGTTACAACTATGACTATCGGGAAGAATGGCTGCATTTTACCCGCACTCTTGCTGAAGGCGAGCATGGACTGGAGGAGCGCGTGATCCAGGCCCTGGCGCAGTTGGTGGAAAGCCCGGGCGGAAGCTTGTGGATCCGAAAGGAATCGGAAATCTTTGGGCCTGTCACGCATTTGAATATATCACCGGTAGGCGGGGCGGAGCCATCAAGCAGTCCCTTCTGTCAATTTCTGGAAAACAGGGAGTGGGTAATCGATCTGGAAGAATATGCAGCAGATCCCGAGAAGTACGCAATCCCTCTGCCCCAATGGCTGCACGCAACTTCCAGGGCATGGCTGGTCGTGCCGCTGATTCAGCACCGAAAATTGTTCGGCTTCGTAGTGCTGGTTCAACCGCGAAGCAAGGTCAAGCTGAACTGGGAAGTAAGCGACCTGCTCAAGGTCGCCGGGAAACAGGCAGCAAGCTATCTGGCGCAGCACGAGGCCGCGAATGCCCTGATGGTTGCGCGCCAGTTCGAGTCTTTCAACCGGATGTCGACTTTTGTCGTGCATGATCTGAAGAACCTCGTTTCCCAGTTGTCCCTCTTGCTCTCGAATGCCGAGAAGCACCGGAAAAATCCCGAGTTTCAGCAGGACATGATAGAAACCGTATATCTCTCGGTACAAAAGATGAGGCGTCTCCTGGAAAAATTGAGCAGTGGCGATTCGCCGGAGAAGGCTGCTCCCCTCGTTATTGCCGAGTTGCTGCAGGAGGCGGTGAAAAGCAAGTCCATTACCGAACTCAAACCTGTTCTTGAGATACTGGATCCTGGTCTTTCCGTACATGCAAACGCTGTCCGCCTGGAGCGCGTAGTTGGCCATCTCATTCAAAATGCAATTGAAGCCACTGCGCGCAACGGACAAGTATGGGTTCGGCTAATGCGAAGGAATGATTTTGCCGTAATAGAAATAAAAGACACAGGACATGGCATGAGCGAGAAATTCATTCGCGAAAAGTTGTTCAAACCTTTTGAATCCACCAAGTCGGCAGGCATGGGAATAGGTGTTTTTGAAAGCAGGGAGTACGTTTCCGAATTGGGCGGAGAAGTGGAAGTCAGCAGCAGCGCCTCGGATGGTACGATTTTCCGGATCATCCTGCCTCTTTATGAAGGACGGACTGCGGGCATTCAGAAGGTCGGCTGATTTAATGAATTCGAGGGACCGTAACACCGGTAATAAGAGGACTGGATGAGTCAGGATAAGAAGAGTTTGTTGGTAATCGAGGATGATCCCGGATTGCAACGCCAATTGCGCTGGAGCTTCGATGCTTATGAAGTATTGGTGGCAAGCGACCGTGAAAGCGCGCTTGCTCTGGTCAGACGGCATGAACCCGCCGTTGTTACCATGGACCTGGGACTTCCTCCCGATCCGGATGGTGCTTCGGAAGGCCTGGCTACGTTGGAACAGATACTTGAACTGGTGCCGGATACGAAGGTAATTGTTCTCACCGGGAATCAGGACCATGGAAATGCTCTCAAGGCTATCGCTGCGGGGGCTTATGACTTTCATCAAAAGCCTTTTGATCCCAATATCCTGAGTCTGGTGATAGAACGGGCATACTATCTCTATACTCTGCAGCAGGAGAATCGCAAGCTGTTGCAGGCCCAGATGAATTCTCCCATCAGCGGTCTCATAACCCGCGATCCCGTTTTGAGCAAGGTATGCCGCAACGTGGAAAAAGTTGCACCCTCGGACGCTACGGTTATACTGCTGGGCGAGAGTGGTACCGGCAAGGAAATTCTGGCGAGGGCGCTGCATCAGTTGAGCGCCAGGCGGGAGAAGCGCTTCATGGCCATTAATTGTGCAGCCATCCCGGAGTCGTTGCTTGAAAGTGAATTGTTCGGCTATGAAAAAGGGGCTTATACGGGAGCCGTCAAGCAGACGCCCGGAAAAATCGAACTCGCGCATGAAGGCACTTTTTTTCTTGACGAAGTGGGCGATCTGCCCATGCCCTTGCAGGCAAAGCTTCTTCGTTTTTTGCAGGAAAGGGTGATCGAGCGAATAGGCGGTCGGAAGGAAATACCCGTGGATGTGCGGGTGGTATGCGCCACGCATCAGAATCTCAAGAAACTGATCGAGGATGGACGTTTTCGCGAAGATCTGTATTACCGACTGAGTGAGATCGTGATAACCATTCCTCCTTTGCGGCAGCGGGTGGGAGATGCCGCGCTGCTTGCCCATCATTTCAAGAACAAGTTTTGCATGCAGGAGAAACGTTCCTCTCTGAATTTCAGCCAGGAAGCGCTGGCTGCCATTGAAAGTCACTCGTGGCCAGGCAACGTGCGTGAAATGGAGAACTGTATCAAGCGCGCGGTCATCATGGCAGAGGGCTCGGTAATCGGCGCCGATGATCTCGGCCTGTACAGCACAAGCGCAGCGGAGCCTATCAATCTTCGCCAGATACGGGACAGGGCAGAATGCAATGCGCTGATGAAAGCATTGGCGAGAGTGGACGGAAACGTGGTGAAGGCGGCTGAATTACTGGGCGTCAGCCGTCCCACCATTTATGATCTGATGAATCGTCACGGTTTGAAGTAATACCATGCAGACGCGCATTCCGCATCAAAGTTACAGTCCACAGGCTTGCTTCCAATGACACACCTTATCCAGGATCTCGTTTTCGAATCTGCCAGTCGTTTTTCAGATAGGGAAGCGCTGGTTTACCAGCGAAACAGGCTGAGCTACGCTGATCTTGCGCGCGAAATCAGCCTGGTGCGGGAGGGTCTGCTGGCGCTGGGGCTGGATCGCGGCGAGCGTGTGGCCGTCTACCTTGAGAAACGCATAGAGGCGGTGACGGGTCTGTTTGGTGCGGCGGCCGCGGGAGGCGCCTTCGTGCCAGTCAACCCGCTTCTGAAACCGGAACAGGTGGCCTACATCCTGCGGGACTGTAACGTAAGAGTTCTCGTGACTTCGGCCGAGCGGCTGAAGTTGCTTGTCGAAGTGCTGCCTCACTGCCATGATCTCCATGCGGTGATCATAGCCGATCGGGCAGAGGACGCCATGCCCGTCGCCGGTCTGACTGTCGTACCCTGGAATGACATTGTCACTGCCGGCAAACCTGATGAGCGTGCAATTCCGCATCGGGCCACCGATGCTGACATGGCTGCTATCCTCTACACCTCAGGAAGCACGGGAAAGCCGAAAGGAGTCGTTCTTTCCCATCGCAATCTTGTAGCCGGTGCGGCAAGCGTATCGCAATACCTGAAGAACAGTCCGGGCGACCGTATTCTGTCTGTGTTGCCCCTCAGTTTCGATTACGGACTGAGTCAGCTTACTACCGCGTTTCGTGTCGGGGCGACTGGTGTTCTGATGAACTACCTGCTCCCCCGCGATATCATCGATGCGCTGAAGGAAGAAAGGATTACCGGCCTGGCGGCAGTTCCGCCCCTGTGGATTCAACTGGCGCAATTAAGCTGGCCGAAGGATATTCCGTTACGGTATATCACCAATTCCGGCGGCGCGATGCCGCGGGCGACGCTCGATCTGTTGCGCAATGCGTTGCCCAATGCCGCCGTGTTTCTCATGTATGGCCTTACCGAAGCCTTTCGCTCCACCTTTCTTCCGCCCGAAGAAGTCGATACCCGCCCGGATTCCATTGGCAAGGCCATTCCCAATGCCGAGGTGCTGGTGGTGCGGGAGGACGGGTCGCCTTGCGCTGCGGGTGAACCGGGCGAACTGGTGCACAGGGGGCCCCTCGTTTCCATGGGATATTGGAATGACAAGGAAAAAACCGCCGAGCGATTCAAACCTGCTCCTTGCCGGGAGCCTGGGCTGACTATCCCCGAACTGGCAGTATGGTCGGGAGATACGGTTCGCATGGATGAAGCTGGCTTTCTTTATTTTATCGGCCGTCGCGATGAAATGATCAAGACATCCGGTTATCGGGTCAGCCCGACAGAGGTCGAAGAAGTCGTTTACGGCACGGAACTGGTGGGAGAGGTCGCCGCGGTGGGCGTGCCTCACCCTGTGCTGGGCCATGCTATTATCCTGATTGCCACCCCGAGGCTGGGCTTGAAGCCTGATGACGATGCGTTGCTGGCTGCTTGCAAGACTCATCTTCCCGCCTTCATGCTGCCCAGCAGGATCGAGTACAGGGAGGGCAGTTTGCCGCGCAACCCCAATGGCAAGATCGATCGCAAGCGTCTTGCTCAGGAATTGCACGATATTTTCATGGAATCCGGCGCATGACGGATTCTCGGCCAAGGCACGCGCCCGTTCAATTTTCCATAAACGATGATTGCCTCCAGGTGGGAGGATTGTCTCTCACGCGCCTGGCGCAGCGTGTAGGAAGGACACCTTTTTATGCGTATGACCGGCAGATGCTGACGGAGCGTGTGGCGCTCCTGCGCCGGCATCTGCCTGCGGAAATTCACTTGCACTATGCGATGAAAGCCAATCCCATGCCGGCCGTTGTACAGCACATGGCCCGATTGGTGGATGGGCTGGACGTCGCTTCAGCGGGGGAACTGAAGGTTGCGCTCGATACACCCCTGCCACCCCGCGAAATCAGCTTCGCCGGTCCGGGCAAGAGTGACAGCGAACTTTCCTGCGCCATTGCCGCGGGCATCGTTCTCAACATGGAATCCGAGCAGGAAATGGAGCGAATCGCCGCCCTGGGTGATTATCTTGGGGTTCGTCCGAAAGTGGCCGTTCGCGTCAATCCCGATTTTGAACTTAAATCATCCAGCATGAAAATGGGCGGTGGTCCCAAGCAGTTTGGAGTGGATGCCGAACGCGTTCCCGCCATGCTGGCCCGATTGGGAAAACTGGCGCTCGATTTCGAAGGATTTCATATTTTCAGCGGCTCCCAGAACCTGAGGGTGGCCGCCCTGCAGGAAGCACATGAAAAGACCTTCCACCTGGGCATCGCACTCGCGAAGCATGCCCCCGTTCCAGTCCGCATGCTGAACATAGGCGGCGGTTTCGGCACGCCTTATTTTCCCGGGGATGAAGCGCTGGATATAGCGGCGGTTGGCGAGAACCTGCGGCGCCTCATGCCCGAAGTCAAGCAGACGCTGCCGGAGGCACGCATCGTCATCGAGCTCGGCCGGTACCTCGTGGCGGAGGCAGGCATCTACGTTTGCCGGGTGCTCGAACGCAAGGAATCCAGGGGGCAGGTATTCCTGATCACGGACGGCGGATTGCATCATCATCTGGCGGCTTCCGGCAATTTCGGCCAGGTGATACGCAAGAACTATCCGGTGGTAGTGGGAAATCGGGTACAGGGAACCGACAGGGAAGCTGTTTCGGTGGTGGGACCGCTTTGCACGCCGCTGGATCTTCTGGCCGACCGCATGGAAATGAGCAGGGCGGAAGCAGGCGATCTTATCGTCGTGTTCCAGTCCGGCGCATACGGTTTGACCGCCAGTCCTACCGCGTTTCTCAGTCATCCGCCGCCCATGGAAGTGCTGGTCTAGCAGTTCAGTGCTATCCTGCGTGACGACGTCATGCTTTTTGACCTGGAGGATGTCAAAGGGCAATTCCATAAAAATCAATTAAAAAACGAGAAGCACAATGCCAAGAGAACGTGAGGGATTCCTGTGAGTGGACTATGCGGCTGGCTCGGTCAGGGCCGTTCTGTCGCCGAAAACCTGGCCTTGGTCCGGCAAATGGCTGGCCCGCTCGTGCGGTTTGACAATTTTAGGTTGCATGCGTGCGCAAGCGGGAACAGTGCTCTGGCAACCGCTGCTCCGGACGGGCGCGCTCATATTTATCAGAAGGATGGACTTCTTGCCGTGTTGTGGGGACGGGGAAATTTCCTGGAACCCCGCCTGAGTGAGCAGGCGCACCGCGAAGGCATAGCGAAAACGCTGGCAGAAAACTGGCGGGGAAGGAGCGGAGGAGGCAGAAGGGGCGCAAAGATTTTGGAGAATCTGACCGGGGCGTTCGCATGCTGTATTGTCGATGAAAATGCGAATGAGGTCGTTCTGGCGACAGACCGCATGGGCACTTACCCGCTCTCCTACCAGACTGTGGGCGAGGGCCTGATTTTTGCCTCGTCAGCGGATGCCATCCGCTTGCATCCTTCGATCAGGTCGGAAATCGACCCCCAGAGTCTGTATAACTACGTCTACTTTCACATGGTGCCTGGTCCCGATACCATTTATCAGGGCCAGAAACGCGTTCTGCCAGGCGAATATCTCGTCTACAGCAAGGGTGGCATCGAGACTGGAAAATACTGGGAGATGCGGTTTCGGGAAGATGAAAGACGCCCTTTTCGGGAACTCAAGCAGGAGTTCCTGGAAGTTTTGCATTCCAGCGTGCGGGCCGCCGTTGGCGATGACGAAACCGGAGCGTTTCTCAGTGGCGGAACCGACAGTTCGACGATCGCCGGGATACTGGGTGAAGTGAGCGGGCAGCCGGCCCGCACCTATTCCATTGGTTTCGATGCAATGGGTTATGACGAAATGGGATATGCCCGGATCGCGGCCCGGCATTTCGGCACGCGTCATCAGGAGTACTACGTTACGCCGGAGGATATTGTCTCCGCCATTCCCCAGGTTGCAGCGGTATTCGACCAGCCTTTCGGTAACTCTTCCGCATTGCCCGCTTACTACTGTGCGCAGATGGCAAAATCCGATGGTCTCAGCAGAATGCTCGGCGGAGATGGTGGCGATGAACTTTTTGGCGGTAACGTACGTTATGCCAAGCAACACATTTTCTCGCTGTATGAGCAGGTTCCCTTGTTGTTGCGCAAGGGATTCATCGAACCGATCGTTTTTGGTCTTCCTGGTGGAGGCGCGCTTCCGCTGATACGGAAGGCGCGCAGTTATGTCGAGCAGGCGTCCATCCCCATGCCAGCGCGCACCGAGACATATAACCTTCTCGAACGCTACGGGCGCGAAGTTATTTTTACCCCTGAATTTCTCGATGCGGTAAATCCGGCTTATCCGGCGCGCCTGCTGGACGAGATTTACCATGAGAATGACGCGGGAAGCCTGATAAATCGAATGCTTGCCTTTGACCGCAAATTCACGCTCGCCGATAACGACTTGCCCAAGGTAGCCAAGGCGTGCGAGTTGGCGGGAATGGATGTTGCCTTTCCGCTCATCAGCGACGAGATCGTTGCTTTTTCCCTGCGGCTCGAACCTCAGCTGAAGCTCAAGGGGACGAAATTGCGCTACTTCTTCAAGGAGGCGCTGCGAGGGTTTTTGCCGGACGATATTATTGCCAAGCAAAAACATGGCTTCGGCTTGCCTTTCGGGGTGTGGCTTCAAACCCACAAAAACCTGCAGGACCTGGCGTGGGACAGTCTGAGCGATCTCAAGTCGCGAAAGGTCATCCGCGGCGACTTTATCGAGAAGCTGCTGCAGCAGCACCTGGAAGAGCATGCCGGATATCACGGCACCATGGTATGGGTGCTGATGATGCTGGAGCAATGGTACAGACAGCGGCAGGACTCTCCTCCAAGTGCAATATATTCTAAGGCATGAGAACCGGATAAGTAACAGATGATCAGCTACGTTTCCAGGTACGAAATGCTTCTCCTGTAAGTTCTCCGACTATAGCCAGATAGCCCGGGTGCCCGGGGTTGCGAACTTCCATCAGCTCCATTCGCAGGTATCAGGAAGATTGCGGGCACAAGAAGCACCCTCTAAGAGAGGGGGTACTCCTGAATGCCTCCTGTCCTGACCGGTGGCTCCGAGGACCGCTGCTCTGTGCGGAAAAGTATCATGCCTGGCGGCACGGCTGAAAGCATAAGGACGCAGCGTCAAGGGGCTGGAAAGGCTCCCGCAGCGATTGAAACCGCCATCGCTCATGACCCCTTTCGAGAGAATTTAACCCTACATTTCCTATGGTTACGGATTTGAGCCGTCCATATATCGCGCTTGACATCGAACTCTTCATCCAGCATACTCCAGCCCTCACGCAGTAATCAATATGCATACCAGCGTAGCAAGTATGGGTATTGCGGGTATGATATTGCTAGTGTGGGATCGGAAAGGATTATTTCCGGCAAGCGGGTGGAACGGTTCAAGTCAGCTGTTCAATGGTCGCGAAAGAAATTTGGAAATACTGCTTTTTTCGCCTGCATACAACTGCATGATAGGCCACGACAAGCGGTAAGAAGTGCGGGGTCAGAGGCAAAAGGCGTGGACGTGGAGATTGCAGGCTCAGCTATTCGATAATAGTTCTATCTTTTTTCTGACGGTATCGAGCGGCTAGGATATTCTGATGCATGTCAAATCTAAGTCGATTCCTGCTCGGAACAAGGTGGATACGAATAGTCGGAGGCATCGCGGCTGTGTGAACGTTTCGGCGCGGGATTGTCTGTGTTCATGGGTGGATTCTCATGCAATCCGGAAAATCACCTGGAAAAAGCACATTTTCAATCGCGCCAGGATCGTCGTATGCACCCGGGCTCCCTGTCGGCCGATATTCCATGATTTAACTGGGCACTAAAGATGAAATATACAGAAAGAAGGAGAATATAATGCAAGAAACCGCGTGGCAGGTTTCCCTTGTATTGATGATGATGATCGCGTTTGGTGTCGTGTTCGTCGCCATCAATTCCGGAAAGCGCGAAGAAGAATATGGGCCGCTGGTGAAGCGCGCATACAGTTTTCGCACCAAATTGTTCTGGGCAGTCGCGCTGGTCTTCTTCCCGGCGATGATCTACAACCTGACAGGCCTGCCTTACAGTTCCAAGGCTGTGGCCAGTAGCGGTCCTGCCGAGGTTATCAATGTTACCGGTCACATGTGGTACTGGGAAATGGACCGCGACCAGGTCGAACCCAACAAGCCGGTCGACATACGTGTCACCAGCGCCGACGTGAACCATGGCTTCGGCATTTATGATCCTGACTTGCGTCTGATTGCGCAGACTCAGGCAATGCCCGGCTACACCAACGTAATCCATATCACCTTCCCCAGGGAGGGTACCTACCGGGTATTGTGCATGGAGTATTGCGGCGTTGCTCATCACAATATGATGACCGAAATCAAAGTTGGGAAATCTTAAAAAGGAATAAGCATGGCAACTTATACTTATACCCCGGTTCCCGATCAGGGAGCCAAGGCGGGGGTGCTGGCCTATCTGGTCATCTCCTGTGTAGTATTGCTACTGATGATGCTTTTCGGCCTGCTTATGAGGATGGAGCAGGCGCAAATGATCTCCATCGGGGCACTCTGGTTTTATAAAATCATGACATTGCACGGTGCCGGCATGGTGGGTATCGTCGCGCTGGCCGGTGCGGCCATCATGTGGCATTTTCTGCGCCAGTATGTCGATCTATCGACAGGCATATTCATGGCCAACCTGATTCTGTTTCTGACAGGTGTCGTCATGATCCTGGCGAGTGTCCTGCTTGGCGACTTCCACGCCGCCTGGACTTTCCTCTTTCCATTGCCCACCACTTCCATGGGCATGTGGAGTCCGGGAGCCGCCGCATTGTTCATGGGCGGATTGCTGGTCATCGGCGTCGGTTTCGTGCTGCTGCATCTGGATATCGCGCGCGCCATCATCAGCCGCTACGGTGGCCTGGGTCGCGGGCTGGGCTGGCCGCAGCTTTTCGGTCCTGATGACGGCAACGCGCCGCCGCCGGCCGTGGTTGCCAGCACTATGGTCACCATCGTCAATCTGGCTGGTCTGGTGGTTGGCGCCAGCATCCTGGTGATGATGCTGATCAATGTTTACGTTCCGACTTTCGAAATCGATCCGCTGCTGGCCAAGGGCATGATCTACTTCTTCGGGCACGTATTCATTAATGCCGTTATCTACATGGCTGTGATCGCGGTCTATGAAATCCTGCCGCGCTATACGCAACGTCCCTGGAAGTCGAACAAGGTGTTTCTTGCCTCCTGGACCGCTTCCACGATCATGGTCATGTTCATATTCCCGCACCACCTGTTGATGGATTATGCCTATCCCAAGTGGTTCCTGATCATGGGTCACATCATCGGCTATCTCAATACTTTCCCGATCCTGATCGTAACGGGCTACGGTGCCATGATGATCGTGTACCGCTCGGGCATTCGCTGGGATATGTGCTCACGACTGCTGTTCGTGTCGCTCTTCGGTTGGGCGGTTGGCGCCATGCCCGCGTTCATCGACGGCACCATCACAGTCAACTATGTCATGCACAACACGCTGTGGGTGCCGGGGCATTTCCACACCTATCTGTTGCTCGGCATGGTCGCAATGGTGTTTGGATTCATGTATTATCTTGGCAAGCCGAACGAGAATGCACCGGATAGCGCCCTTGATGTCGCTGCTTTCTGGGGATTCGTTATCGGCACGCTCGGCTTCACCATGAGTTTCCTCTATTCCGGGAAAATCAGTGCGCCCCGCCGTTACGCGGAACATCTTCCGGAATGGGTGCCTTACGACAAAATTGCTTCATATTTCGTAATACTGTTGATCGCTTCTGTGCTAGTATTCATTTTCCGCTTTCTCACGCGGTTGGGATTTGCGAGTCGCGATTATCAACGCGCCTCTCTTGCGCGAAGTATGGCTACATAATACCTGCATGGTAAAGGCGTGACATAACCCATGAGCCTGGCAAAACGCAGCGTACTTATTTCAGCGCTGGTGACTTCGCTGGGCACATGGGTTTTTTGGTGGGGCACTGACGGCTTCACGGCATTTACGGCTGAAACGGCAAGGCGCGTGGAAATACTTCGCTTCCCGCGTGCACTGCCAGATGTTACACTTGAAGATCAGAATGGAAAAATCTTTCACCTGAAAGATTACCAGGGCAAGCTGCTTGCGGTAGACTTCATCTTCACGCGCTGCACCACCTTGTGCCGGAGCATGGGCATGATCTTCAAGCAGATTCGGGACCTGATACCGGAGGAGTCGCTGGGGCGCGATTTTGCCCTGCTCAGCATCAGCTTCGATCCTGAGCATGACGATCCCGCCAATCTGAAGAAGTATGGCGAAGCCTACGGGGCCGATGGCAAGATCTGGCGTATCGCAAGAGTGCGGGACAAGGTGGAGCTTCAATCCCTGCTGGATGCGTTCGGCATTATCGTGATACCGGATCAGTTCGGCGGATTCGAGCATAACACCGCTCTCCATCTCGTTGGGCGGGATGGAAGGCTCAGGCTGATCAGCGATATCGATAAAGCAGTCCCATTCGCCGAGCAAGTCGTAGCATTGCTATGATCGGAACCCTGTCTCATCACCCCGGCAGAAGCGCGCTTGCGCTTGGAGCGTTCTACCTGCTCCTTGCCACGCCTATTGCGCGAGACTGGCTGGAAGCTTCCATGAGCAGGCATATGCTGGTGCAGATGCCTTTGCTTGCAGTAATCGGAATCATCGCTGCCCGCCTGGTACCTGTGCGGGTGCAGGATTCTCTCCTGATCCGGTTCGGTGGTGCCTGGCCTTGCGTAATAGCGGCCTTGTTCGCTTCAAGTTACTGGATGCTTCCTCGGGCGCTGGATGCGGCATTGACAGATCCATGGGCCGAAGTGGCAAAATTCCTGAGCTTACCATTTCTCGTCGGCTTTCCCCTGGTTTTGGCCTGGAGGCGCCTCACCCTTATTGGCCGGGGCTTTGTCTGGACCAATTTTTTCAGTATGCTGGCGGTACTCGGATGGTTATATATTGTTGCGCCTGTGCGCGTCTGCAACAGTTATCTGGTGAATGATCAGGAGAATGCCGGGTGGTATATGGTCATAGCTTCGGTGCTGCTTTTCTTTTGGTGGCTCGGGACTTTGCTAGTAGGTAGCGGTGTGGGCCCGGACAAACCCGATCAAGGCGGGCCAGGCAGAACATTCGCATAAATCGTAAACTTTTCGTTAGGAGAATTGAGAGAAAAGTATGGACTATCATCCGCCATTGAAACTCATGGAAGAGGTGGAAGCTGCCAGCAAGAAAAAGGCGGGACTGGACGTCGGCACGATGTTGGTCAAAGGCTTCATGTCAGGCGCGCTTCTGGCGTACGGCACTGCCCTTGCGTTCAAGGTTTCCGCCGGTCTTCCTGAAAACGTCGGTGCACTTGTTTCAGGCGCTGTTTTTCCGGTCGGTTTTGCCATGATCATATTGCTTGGCATGGAGCTTGCCACAGGCAATTTTGCAGTTCTGCCCGTCGGCGTGCTGCGGGGTAAGACCACACTCGATAAGCTGTTCCGCAACTGGATCTGGGTATATATCGGGAATTTTTTCGGCTGTGTCTTTGTCGGGTTGCTGCTCGCTATCGCCTTGACCGAAGCGTTTGTCGAGGGGCATGGGGCGCTCGGAGACAAGATCATTGCTGTGGCCGTTTCAAAAACACTGGTATATGAGCACGCGGGCGCGAACGGCTGGTTGACCGCTTTCGTCAAGGGTATATTGTGCAACTGGATGGTGGCGATGGGAACCATCCTCGGCATGATTTCCACGTCCGCCACCGGCAAGGTGGTCGCTATCTGGCTGCCGGTTTCAACCTTTTTTGCCTTGGCCTTCGAGCACTCCATCGTAAACATGTTTGTCATGCCCACGGCCATTCTCCTCGGCGCTGACATCACTGTCGGGCAATGGCTGTTCTGGAACCAGGTTCCGGTAACGCTCGGTAATATCGTGGGGGGAGCGGTACTGACAGGCATGGTGCTGCATTATGTCAACAAGTCTGCTCCTTATCCTGCTGTCGCAGAAGAAAAGCCGGTGACCGGCGCGACGCGCACGGTGCCTTAAAGAAATACTCCTGGAACATCGCGGCGCCTGGCGTCGCGATGTTCAATTTCCTTGACACAGGATATCTGTCCAGTTAGGCTACGCCCTGTTTTAGTCTGGCCCGGGAATTGCGCGGGATTTTGGCTGAGACATGGATATGTGTAGCGAGGGAAGGCCGTATCCGAATGGATGCGGGACGCGGTATCCAGACACAACAACATCATTACGGAGTAAAGGAGAGAAGCAGATGTTAATGAAGCCTTGGCTGAGGCTGGTTACGCTTGCGTGTGGGGTGCTGTTTGCGGGCGCCACGTGGGCCAACTTTCCCAGCGTTCCCA